>Ga0209400_1001156_pt1 | contig 22043 bp, 7 predicted proteins | sample M_130807_EF_Meta_FD_187313 | JGI IMG/M metagenome (GOLD analysis project Ga0209400, IMG submission 187313) | Freshwater microbial communities from Lake Montjoie, Canada to study carbon cycling - M_130807_EF_MetaG (SPAdes) (version 2) | ecosystem: Environmental > Aquatic > Freshwater > Lake... | reverse complement strand
GCGGTTTCTGTAGCGGGGGGGTTCACTACGTCCGGTGGTGGTGGGGGTGGGGGTTGAACCGGTAAAGGTTCCGACGTGGGGGCGGGGGGAGGTTCGGTATCCGTCCCTCTCCCCCTGGTCATCTTGATATTCTTTCTCCGCCGGCGGGTGTGTCGGGTCTCGGGGGTTCTAGGTCTACTCTTACCCGATGTTCTACGGGGCTTACGTGTTCCTTTCGACCCCGAGTTTGTCATTGGTGATTGATATGGTGTATAATATACATATCACGAGATATAATATCGCCCCCCCCACCCCGCCCATCCCTGCCCATCCCTTATCGAAACTGCCCCAAAAACTCCGTATCCGTCAGGGTATCTGCCGTCTCGTATTTCCCCCGCAACAGCTCCACCACCACCGCCGTCAGTTCCTCCGTCGTGGCCCGGAGCTCCATCACCTCTCCCGTCTTGATATTATAGATCCGTACCTTCTTGTCCGACCCCGGATTCAGCATCCGCCAGAGCCAGCCATACACCACCACCTGGAGTAAGTGGTCCATCGTAATCTGCTGGGTGCATTTGAGCTCCCATAAGGTCCCCTCCGTAATCATGTCCACCCGAGCACTAAACCGGTATTGGATGGGTGCCCCCGTCACCGTGGTCCCCAGGCCCGGGACCGCCCCCAGCACCCGGTCAATCGGACCGTGCTCCGCCTCCATCTTGGTATGAATCAACTCGTGCTCGTGCTTCTCCACCTCCTCACACCCGATGGTCACCGCCATCTGGTCAATGACCGTCTCGACCACCTCGTCCGGGAGCCACCCATACTCCTCCCGGGGAATCTGTTTCACCTTGAAATACAGTTTCTCCTCCACGGCCTTGTAAATATTGGCCAGGTACAGGTACGCCGCCGGGGTCGCGTCCGCCGGGTCAATCGCCCGGAACGTCTCCTTCAAGAACTGGTGCTCGTTGGTCTTGAGGTTGGCCATCATACCCCCGATGAGTTGGTAGAGACCGTTGTACGACGGGTCACCGACCCGGGCCCGCTGGATCCGGTCCCAGTACAGGCACGGTAAAGCAATCCCCGTCAAATCCGCCACATCCTCACACATCCCGTTCTGGAACAGGACCACACTGGGTATCATACTCTCCGAGTCCGTCACCTCCGCCGCCGGTCGTACGGTCACAAACATCCGGTCCACCATCGGCGTGATTTTTTCCAAGATGGCCTCCTTGATGAACTCGATGAGCTTGGTCACACTCACCATATGGGTCTCCACCTTCTTGGCCAGCTCTGCCGGGGACAGGGTTGCCCTCGCATACGTAATCGACTGGGTCTCCCCCCGAAATTCCACGAAGTCCGCCGCCTTCATCTGGTGGTGGGTCATCGCCAAGAAATCCAGCGGCCGGTCCGTCGACCAGTCACTGTTCTCCAAGAGAAACAGTTGGTGGGTCGCCCGGGTACACCCCACATAGAGAGTATTGGGGCACTCCATCGGGTCCAAGTTCCGCCCGTAGAAATCGAAATACGACTGGTCAAACCCCACGATAAACACATATTTACGTTGGCGCCCCTTGACACTATGAAAGGTCGAGAAGACCACCTTACCGTTGATGACCCGGTCGTCGATTTTTTCCGCCTCGAGCATCGGGACATGGCAAGGGATACCTCGGGATACCAAGGCATTTTCGATTTTGCGGATGTTACTATTGGCACTCTTGACCGACCCCCCCAAGACGAAGATATCACTGGGGAGGTCTCCCCCCTCCAAGATACGGCGGATGAGGTGGACCACAATGAGTTCCATACGGGACTGGGACTGGCGGAGGTAGACCACCACCGGACCGTCCCGGCAGGCCCGGAGGCGAGCTTGCGCCGGGTCGTCGCACCCGAGCATGACCTGGTTCACAAAGGACGCCATATGACGGGTGATACGGTACGAGGTACGGAGGGTACAGGTATGAAACATCGGGCTCCGGAGGTGCGGGCAGCCGGCCCAGACCTGGGGGGCCAAGGTCAAGAAGCGGGTATCGGCCCCCTTGAACTCGTAGAGGCCCTGCATGTAGTCCCCCAAGACCAAGAGCTGGACCTTATGGGGGCGACCCCGGGGACGCTTGCCCCCCGGCTTCATCCCGACGATACTATCGAGGATCCGGGTGACCAGGCGGTAATACAAAAACGTCATGTCTTGGGCTTCGTCCAATACCACCACGTCAAAGGCGGGGATGGGGGTGTAGTCGAGCACGATCCCAAAGCCGGCCACGGGGGGGCCGGTCTCGGCCTCGGCCTCTCCCTCCCCTCCCTCGGCGCCCGCCTCGGCTCCCCCCTCGGCCACGACCTCGGCGCCCGCCTCGGCTCCCCCCTCGGCCTCCCGTTCTTCTTCCCCATACAAGAATCGGCGTATCCCCGTGTCGGTATGGCCCTCCCTCGAATAATATTTCACCGTAAAACTATGGTAGGTATGGACTTCGATATTGGAAATCCCGTACTCGGCCACCTTCTCCCGAAATTCCTTACGTAACATGGCATTATAGGTGATGACCAAGAATTTCTTATGGGGATTCTGTATCGCCACACTCAGAATGGTGGTGGATTTCCCCGACCCCGCACAGGCATCCACGGCCACATTGTCCCCCTGCACAATATGGTCACATATCCGTTGTTGCTCCTCCGAGGGGGACCATGTCACGAGCTTGGGTGGACGCTTCGGCATGGAAGCGATGTGTCGACTATATACACGACTATATACACGTATATGGATACCGAGAAGCCCGAGAAGAATCCACCGGTACAGGGTTGCCAACGGTAACCGGATACAATTATATCCATATAGTGTGTAAATTCTATATGGATTTTTCATCACCGAGGGTTTGGTCTAAGGAGACCGCCGACGGGTTGCCCCCCCACGCCGCCGGGTCACCCCCCGGGCCGGCTTGCCCGTCGGCTTGAAATTCCCGTATTCGATGGCCCGGAGGAGACGCATCTGCCGTTCGGCATTCTCCAGGCTACTACACTTGGCCATGACCTTTTTGGTACGCCGGTTATACACCCGGTAGCACGATTGGTTGGGCATCTTACGAAGTACGTAGGGCATAATGGATGGATGTATGGGACCGACCCGGTGATATCTGTTCCTATATCCCATCGGGAGAAAGCCCCGTCTCCGAATTTTTACCCCCGAGCCACCGGCCTCCCACCCTTGTCCCGAGGTCTACGCCAGCCGGGTTGCCGAAAAGTACGAGCTCGAGACATCACACGCCACCGTCGCCCCCACAAACAACGTATTCAAGTAGACGGTGGTGGTGGCCGCCCCCAGATTCAGCACCTGGGTGATGTTCGTACTGTAGTAATTGTTCTGTACGTTCTGACCGAGCCCCAAGCTCGCACTCCCCGTCAAATAGAGTTGACTAAAGGCGTACGGTGGTATGTTGGTGGCCGCCGCCAACGCCGCGGGCTGGATCTGGGTGGCCGACCCCCCGAGGGACAAAATCGCCGTCGTGACATTGACCGCCGTCCCCGTTGTCGACTGGAACACCCCCTGGGCATTGAACATCCATACTCCCATCGGGACCGTGATACTCGTCAAGCTCGCCACCGTCCCCGTCGTGATGGCCACCCCCCCGGTGAACACCCCATAGGAGGTATAGCCCACCTGGTAAGATGTGAGGGTCGGTAAGCTCGTGTAGGTCAACTGGGTCGTATTGGACGCACTCACCGTACCCCGTACGTTCAGGTTCCCACAGATATCCACGGTGTACTGCGGGTTGTTGAGTCCCACCCCCAGATTCTGGGTGATGATGGTATTACCCGCCACCCCCAGGTCCCCCGTCACCACCCCCACCGCGGTGGCCGGGATGACCGGCTGGTTGTAATACGTCCCCGTATTCTGCCATAAATTACTGATATCGACGGCACTGAGGGCCCGGCCGTAGAGACGGTACTGTTGCATCTCATACGAAAACTGTTGGACGTAGCCGGCCGTGGGGTTGTTCCCGATGAAGACGGAGCCGGGGCGGCACACCAGACCGGTGGCTCCCAGGGCGGACAGGTTGGCCGGCCCCGCGACGGCCGCCACCCCATTGATGTATAGGATGGAGGTCCCGGGGGTGTAGACCCAGGCCACATATACCCAGGGTGTCGAGGGGAGTTGGTAGGTCGTCGTCTGACCGGCACTGTTCACGAGGTTCCCTGTCGCGGTGATGTCCAACGTGATGGGGGTGGCCCCGGCGGTCACATTGAAAATGGACGCCTTACCCGTCGTGGGGTAGTAGCCCGTCAGACTGATCCAGAACGAGAGGGTGAACGACGTGGGAATCGTGATGGCCACCCCGTTACTCATATACGCAAAATTGGTGGAGAACAAGGCTTCGTTGGTCGCCCCGAAATTGGGCCGGGATAGGATGAGGGAGGTGTGTTCAAAGGTGTAGTAGAGGCCCATCCCCGTGGGGTCGATGATATCCGTATAGCTGGAGGTGGAGGGGACCAAGAGGATGTTACTGGAACCCTTCCCCTCCGCGGTGGCCCCACTGAGGAGAGGGAGTGAGGTCCCGTAGGAGACGTCGTACACAGGGAAGCCGGAGGCATAATTACTGAAGCTCACATCCATCGGGTAGTATTGGATGAGCCCGCTGTTGATGTTGGTATTGACATTGAGGGTGGTGACGGTGGTCACCCCGGCGTTCACGGTACTACCCGTACTGATACTTCCTCCGGTACCGACCATGACCCCGTTCATGTAAATATTCCCCCCGACATAGAGGTTCCCACGAATCCCGGCTCCCCCGGCGACGACGAGGGCCCCGGTGGAAGGACCGATACTAGGGAAGGTGCTGTTGATGACGACTTGGCCCCCGAGAGTACTGGTCCCGGTGACCGAGACGGACCCCGCTGTCAGAGCCCCGGAGGTGGAGACGGACCCCGCCGTCAGAGCCCCCGAGATGGAAGCCGACCCCGCCGTGGAGGTCCCCGAGACGGTAACCGAGGGGGCGGTGATAGCCCCCGACGCCACATTCCCGTAGATGGTCGCCGTCCCCGTGAACGTCACCGACCCCGCCGTCAAGGCCCCCGAGATGGAAGCCGAGCCGGTCGACATCGTCCCCGACACGGTCAACGACCCCCCCGTGAACAGGTTTCCTGCGATACTGGACCCTCCCTTGACCTGAAGTGCCCCGGTATAAGGTCCCGTCGCCGGAGTGGTATTCCCCACGGTCACCCAACCTCCGGTATAGAGGTTCCCCCCGAGTCCCATCCCCCCGGCCACGGTAAGGGCCCCCGCCCCGGTCCCGGACGAGGCCAGGGTGTTCCCGATGGCCACCGGACCCCCCACCACCAGGTTCCCCGCGAGCCCCATCCCTCCGGCCACCGTCAGCGCCCCCGAATCCGTCCCGTCCGCCGCCAGGGTGTTCCCGATGGTCACCACACCCCCCACCCCCACCACCAAATTCCCCGTGAGCCCCGTCGCACCCCCCACCGTCACATTCCCCCCGAGTCCCGTATTTCCGAGGATGGTCACCGCCGCTCCCCCCACCCATAGGTTCGCCCCCACAAACACATTACCCCCCACCGCCGCTCCCCCCGACACAATCAAGGCCCCCGAACTGATATCCACCGCCGGGGTGGTCTGGTGAATATAGACATTGGCCCCGAACGACGCATCGGTGGTCGCACTGATGGTGTTGGCCCCCCCACTCCCCGCCGGAATGGTATTGTTATAGTAAATATCCCCGGACACGTACAGACTCCCCGAGACATACCCGTTCTGGGTCACATTGATACTCCCCACCGTGGCCGTCGATTTCACAAACAGTTTCCCGGTATTGGTCCCGGTACAGGCCAACGCTTGACAATACACCAAATCGGTAGTATCGAACTCCGGTACCCCCATCGCTTGGGTCCAGTTGACCCCGTCCGACGAGCTGAGTAAGAACGCCCCTGGACCGTTGGTATGGTAGACCGACGCGTACCAGAGGAGCCGGTCGTTGTTCCAGAGGAGACTGACGACTGAGTATTGGCTCGAAATCCCCAAGGTATTGATGGTCGAGTCGTCCGAGTCCAAGAATGTGTTCCCCCCATACAACCCGCGGTACCAGGTGACCCCGTCGTACGAATAGGCCAAGATGGCGGGGTATCCGCCTCCCGCCACCCAGATGGAACCGTTGGCCGCAATGACCCCCCCATCCCCGTTCATGGCAAAAATGTTCTCACTGAACGAGACATCCGTCCAATCTGTCCCGTTATGGGAATAGACCAGGGTGGCCTCGGTACCCGCATACCTCCTGTTCCCAATGGCGACCCAGGTATTCCCCGTGGTGGCCACCCCATACACGGTCGAAGCTATATTCAACAAGGAAGGTATCGGGGTCCAATACATACCGTCGGGGGAGGTCATCAGAGCATACGTATTGTTCGCCGTCCCGTCGGTATTCTTGTTGGTACGTGTCCCTCCCACGATCCATTGCGAACCGTTGTAGGCCGCACACCGGGTCCGGTTCAGGGTGACCCCGGCTCCCTCCGCCCAGGTAATACCGTCGGAGGACCATGCCAACGAATGGAAATTAGAGAAGGTATCACGGTTGTACCCCGTGGCGACCCAGGTCGCCCCACTCCAGGTCACACTCGTGACCCCCCCGGTCTGGCCGAACCCCGTGTACCCACTGGCCACCCAGGCCACCCCGTCGTAGGAGTATAGGAGGGTCGTGTACCCGTTGGCGGCCGTCGCGACACAGCCGGCCACCCAGATGAACCCGTTCCACTGGATGGCCGTCCCCGACGCGAAGAGGCCGTTTGACGACACCAAGTTCCAAGACCCGTCCACCGTGGATACCAAGAAGTTCCCACAGTTGTCCATCCCAATCGTGAGACGGTTGGGGGTCGACACCGCGTAGATGGCGTTGGAGGTGAGGGTGGAGATGGAGCTCGTAATCATGGTATTGTTGGTCCCCAGGGCCAAGATGGAGCCCCCGACGACGAGGTTTCCGCTGACCCCGGCTCCCCCCAGCACCGTGAGGGCCCCGGTCGCCGTGGAAGTGGCGGGTTCGCCCCCGTAGATCGTAATATTTGACCCGACCCCGAGCTCCCCGGCGATATAGGCCCCTCCGTTGGAGACCAAGAGAGCCTGGTCATCCAACCCCTCCACGGTCACGGTGTTCCCGACCACCACGCTAGCCCCGACACCGACTCCGCCCGTCACGACCACCGCCCCCGAGTTCGGCGTGGTGGCATCTTGTGTCGAGGTGACCCGAAGGCGGGAGTTCGGTCCATCCACCACCAGGTTCCCCCCGATACCTACTCCACCCACCACCGTGAGGGCCCCGGTGTTGGACGAGGTGGCGACGGTGTTCCCCGTGACCCGGACCAGAGCCGTCGTCGTGGTCCCCGAGATGGAGGTATTGGTCCCGATGACTGTCCCCCCGGCCACAAGACTTCCCCCCAAATAGACATTCTTGGCGATACCGACCCCCCCACGGCACGTGATGGTCCCCATACTGGTACTATACGCGTCTTGGGTCGCGAGGAAATTCACGGCATTGGAGATATCCGGGACGACGAACCCTCCCACGACAATCTGGCTCCCCGCCATCTGGAGGGTCCCCCCGTTGATGATATTGAGGGTACCTTCGACGTTGATACCACTACTGATGGTGAGGGTATTGAAGGCGTCGTAGGTGGGGGTGAGGGTCGGTCCATCCGCAAAGATCAAGGAACCGTTCTGGACGGTATCCCCGTTGACGAGGAAATCCCCGTTGACCGTCGTGGATCCCGTCGTCGTGACGTAACCACGGAGGTTCGTCGTCCCACTGACATCCAATACCCCACTCACGTTGTGGACCCCCACGGTGGTGGCGACCCCTGTCACCGTGCTGTTTCCGACGACCCCGAGGTTCCCGGCCACGGTGAGGTTCCCCGTCGCCGTGGTGTTCCCCATGAGGTTGGTCACCCCGGTCACCATGACGGAGCCCGAGAGGTCCGTGAACTGGTCGACGTAGAGCCCCTCATAGATATGGGTATTCCCCCCCACGACGAGGTTCGCACCGATACCCACTCCCCCCGTCACCGTGACGGCCCCCGTGGAAGGGGTCACCGCATTGACGGGGGACGTCACCGTGAGGTTCCCTGCCAAGACGGTGTTCCCCCCGACCCCCACCCCTCCCACCACCGTGAGGGCCCCGGCCCCCGTCCCCGCCACCGTCAGCCCCTGCTGGGCCACCAGGTTTCCCCCCAGGGTCGCCCCCCCGGTCACCAGGAGGGCCTCGTCACCCTGCCCCAAGACCATCAGGGTGTTCCCCACCACACTGTTCCCGGTGGTACTCGCCCCCCCGTAGACGACCAACGTCCCCACCCCCGTACTCTGGGTGTCCGTCGCCGTCTGGGTCCCCAGGGTGAACCCTCCGGGGACGGAGAACTGACCCGGGATGGTGACCGTCTCGTTGACCGTCCCGATGACAATCTGCCTGCTCGCCGTGATGGTCGCCCCGTACCCGATGGCCGTGGAGTGGTCGTAAGCTCCTCCCACGATGGTGTTCGCCCCGAGAAAGGTATTGTACCCCCCGTAGTTGGAACTTCCTCCCACGGTACTCCCCGCCGCATAGCCCACCGCGGTATTATAATCCGGGTTGGTCGACTCCGTGGGATAGAGTCCGAGGAGGGTGTTCCCCCCCAGAGCGGTATTATAGTTACCATTGTTGGTTAAGGTGAGGGCCCCATACCCCACCGTGGTGTTACTACTTCCTTGGGATTCGTAAAAGGCGTTGTACCCCATGATGGTATTATAACGGTTGGTGGCCCCCACCAACAAGGCAATCTTGTCGTTCCCGTCACTACTTCCCACATACACATTATGACCGCAAATGTCTTGGTAGAGGAACTTGTTGACAGCCAGGTTCCCGCGGATCCAGACATCCCCCCCGATACCGACCCCACCCCCCACGACGAGGGCCCCGGAGGTGACGGACGTGGCCGCCGTGTTGGCCGCCACCGTCACCTGGTTCCCCACATAGAGGTTTCCCCCGAACCGGCCACCCCCCGTGACCGTGAGGGCCCCCGACCCCGTCCCCTGGATGGAGACCTGTTGGGAGAAGGAGGTATCGATACCCTGGAAAAGGGTACCAGGAAGGAGCCGGTTCAGGAGGACATTTCCCACGTAGAGGGACGCCACACTCGGGACGGTGAGGTTCCCGGCCAAGGAGGTGTTGCCCCCCACGGTGAGGTTCCCGGCCAAGGTGGTGTTTCCCCCCACGGTGGTATGGGATCCCACGGCTAGGTTACCCCCCAGACGGAGACTCTTGGTCACCCCGACCCCCCCGGCCACCGTGAGGGCCCCCGTGGTGACGGTGGTACTTTCGGTGTTCCCCCGGACGGCGAGGTTGGCCCCCGCCACGATACTCTTCCCGAAGCTGGCCCCGCCGGTCACCACGAGGGCTCCCGTCCCCGTCCCCGTGGTCTCCGTCGTGCTCATGACCGTGGTGGTACCCCCGACGAGGAGGCTCTTGGTGAGACTGGCCCCCCCGGCCACCGTGAGGGCCCCGGAACCGAACCCGGTCGTGTCCATGGTACTACCCACGGTGGCTTGCCCCCCCACGTTGAGGGTCTGGGCCACCCCGGCCCCCCCGTCCACCACCAGAGCCCCCGTGTTGGGACTCGTGCTGTCGGCACGGTCGTGCCCAAAGACATGAATCCCCCGTCCGACATTGAGGTTCAACCCGACTTGGGTCCCTCCCGCCACATAGAGGGCCGGGTTCGCGGTCGTGGTCGGATTCAGGGTGAGAGGATCCACATCTTCGTAATTGATTTGGACGAGGGGTCCCGCCACCGTGATACTACCGTCAATGTTCACCCCTCCCGCCACCTGGAGGGTCGTATAACCGTCTCCCAAGGGGTCCGAGGTCCCCCCGATCGTCAGGGTATTCCCGATCGTGGCGGACTGGCCCACGGTGACCCCTCCGGCCACCACGAGGGCCCCGGTCATGGACCCCAGTCCCCCCGTGTCCGTCTGGCCCCCCACGGTCAGCAGGTTCCCCACCACCATACTCTGTCCGACCCCGACCCCCCCGGTCACCACGACGGTGCCAGTCCCCGGAGTCAGACTATCGGTGTTCCCCTGGACCACGAGGTTCTGGGTGACGGTGAGGCTGTTTCCGATGAGGACATTCTTGGCGAGGCTGGCCCCGCCGGCCACGACGAGGGTGCCGGTACCCGCTCCCGAGGTGTCCGTCGTCCCGCCCAGTGCGAGGCTGTTCCCGACCACCATACTCTTCCCGAAGCTGGCCCCGCCGGCCACAACGAGGCTACCGGACCCCAGGCCCGCCGTGTCGGTGGTCCCCCCCACCACGAGGGCGTTCCCGACGGCCAGGGTTCGCCCCACGGTCGCTCCCCCGGCCACCACGAAGGCCCCGGCCCCCGAGCCGACCCCGAGGGTGTCGGTGGTACTACCCACGGTGAGGTTGGCTCCCACGGTGAGGTTGGTACCGAGGCTGGCCCCACCCCCCACCGCCAGACTACCACCGAGGCTGGCCCCCCCGGCCACCGCCAGACTACCCCCCAGGCCGGCTCCGCCGGCCACCGTGAGGGCCCCCGTCTCCGTACTCGCCACGGTCAGGTTTCCCCCCAGGTTGGCCGACCCCGAGGCCCCGATACCCCCCACCACCACCACCGCCCCCGTCACCGGAGACACGGACGCGACCCCCCCTCGTACCGCCAGGTTCTTCCCCACCGTGACGGACCGGTTGACGGTGAGCTGGTCCTTGATGACCGCAAACCCGGTGGACCCGTAGGTGGTGATGATGGATATCGGGGTATTGTCAATCCGACTCACGTTGTTGGAGAACCATACCTTGGCATCGAACGAGTATTGGAATTTACTCGACACAACGGCCCCCGTGAGACTGGTATTGGGGCTACCCACGGCACACCACTGGGTTCCGTCCCAGGTCACCCCCGTACAGGCGGCGAAAATCTGGAGTCCGAGCCCCGTCCAGTGGACCCCGTCGACGGAGTAGGCGATACTGTTACTACAGGGGTGGACCGTGTCCCCCACCCCGGCGACCCACAGGTTCTGGTCCCCGTTCCAGGCCAAGACGTTGATGACCCCGTTGAGGACATCACTCCGGTAGGGGGTCCAGTTCACTCCGTCGTAGGACCGGGCGAGGTTGTTCCCACTAGCACTGTACCCTCCCCCGGCGGCTAGCCAGTAGGCCCCGTTCCACACCACGGTGACGGCTCCCAGGGGGAGAAGGGGGGACGGGGATCCGGCGTCGACGGTGACCCAGGCCCCCCCGTCGTAGGAGTAGGCCAACGAGTAGGTGGGGGGTTCCGGTTGGTCCGACTGGCGGTTTTGGTCCATCCAACTCGTGACATAGACCTGCCCGTTCCAACCGATGTTCGTACAGTAGAGGGAGCCTCCGATGGGGACCGCGGAAAAGGGAATCCCGGTCCAGGCCGTCCCGTCCGGGGACGCCGCCAGACAGAATTTGGAACCATACCCTCCCACAATCCACTGGGTACCGTTCCAGACGAGGCCGTAGGCCCCGCCCACCTTGTTGGTGAGGGCCTCGAAGATACCCGGGGCGTAGCCCCCGATGGGCTGGACCCCCGTCCACTTGGTGAGGTCCGACGCCTGGGCCGTCGCGATGGAGTGTTGGCCGTAGCCCACCGCCACCCAGTAGAAGCCGTTCCAGACCGCGTTGGCGGCCCGGTTGGCGATGAAGGCATTACTGTTATAAAAGGGGGCCTGACCCGGTCCGTTGATGGAAGGAGTATACCCGGTGATTCCCCCGTTCGTGGCAAAATAGATGACTTGGTTCGCCAAGACCAAATGGGTGATGGGGGTTTGATCATTGATATAGATGGCCCCGGCGTTTTCCACCACGGTACTCAGATACGGGGCCCGGGTGTTACCCACGAAACTGAACCCCAGGTTGTTGGGGAACTGGATGGACCCGTTGATGATGACATCCTGGGCGTACACGGAGCCCGCCACCTTGACATCATGAATGACATTGACGAACCCGGTCCCCACCACGTTACTCAAGGACGGGATGATATCGATGTTCCCCTGGACGGTGACATGGCCGTTAAAAATAGGGTCGTTGAAGGTATAGACGTTTCCTTTGATGGCGGGGGCCTTGTACACGATACTACTGAACCGGGAAGAAGCCAGCTTGGCGTACGACTGGGCTTGGGTGATGGCCGCGTCGTTGACCCCGGTGACGGGGCGGGTTTGGAGGGTTCCCGTGACGGGGTTGGTAATCAACTGTCGGTATTGTGCCTTGGTGATGGTTTGGGTATTCTGGTTGCTATTCAGGGAGAACATGTTTGATTTAACCGTGGATATGGGGAGATGGACCACCCCGGGATAAGGTATTTAATATATATCTTGTTTCCTATAGCACTCTATAAGATGGCCCGATATTTACTAGGAGCCCGTTCCACCCCGGCCCCGGCCCCACCGAAAAATTGATTCACGTTAAGGCCTAGGTTTCCGGGTGGTATCCCATACTATACCGACGACTCCCACCCACCACACCCCCACACCCCCCGTACCGTCCCATATCACACCATGAGTGCTCGTGCCCCCGTCCAGACTCAGGCTGATAGCCAGCTCGCCCAGCAGTACCAACAGAAGACCGACAAACAGCATATCCTGGAGAACCCCGATACGTATATTGGTTCGGTGGAGACGGTGGACGCGAATCTGTGGGTGTTACCGGATGTCCAAGGGCGGATTACCCTAAAGCAAATTGAATACATCCCTGGGCTCTATAAATTGTTCGATGAGGGTATTGTCAACGCCCGGGACCATGTCATTCGAATGATTCAGAAAATCAGTGCCAACTCGGTCCCCGACCACCGGGCGGTGTCCTATATCGATACGACGGTGGCGGACGATGGGACCATCACCTTCGAGAACGATGGGAACGGGATTGATGTCGCCAAGCACCCGGAGAACGACCTCTGGATTCCGGAGATGATTTTCGGGCATCTACGGACCTCGACCAACTATACCCAGAACGAGCAGCGTATTGTGGGGGGGAAGAACGGGTTTGGGTTCAAGCTGGTGTTGATTTGGTCGACGTACGGACGGATTGAGACGGTGGACCATGTGCGGGGGCTCAAGTACACCCAGGAGTTCCATAACAACCTGGATAAGATGGACCCACCGGTGATCAAGCCGGTGAAGAACGCCAAGCCGTATACGAAGGTCACGTTCCGGCCGGATTACGCCCGCTTCGGGGCACCGGGGGGCTTGTCGGCGGATATGCTCGCCCTGTTCCGTAAGCGGGTGTGTGATATCGCGGCGGTGACGGACCAGAGTATCAAGAAGGTCAAGGTGTCGCTCAACGGGGTGGCGCTTCCGGTGAAGAACTTTCAGCAGTATGTGGATTTGTATATTGGGAAGGCGCGGGCCGGGGCGGCGGGGGCCGGGGGTGGGGCGGCCGCGGTAGCGGACGACGGGTCCGAGGACGGGGCGGCGGCGGCGACGGCCGGCTCCGCCGGCCCGGTCAAGCGGGTCTACGAAGAGGCCTCGGACCGCTGGGAGTACGCCGTTGCCCTCTCCCCCACTCACCAGTTCGAGCAGGTGTCCTTCGTGAACGGTATCTGTACCCATAAGGGGGGCAAGCATGTCGACTATGTGCTCGGCCAGATCATCCGTAAGCTGTCGGCCTATATCGAGAAAAAGAAGAAGATTACCGTCAACCCCAATACCATCAAGGAGCAGCTGTTCCTCTTCCTGAGATGCGATATTGTGAATCCGGCGTTTGATAGCCAGACCAAGGACTACATGAATACCCCCTCCAACAAGTTTGGCTCCACCTGTAATATCAGTGATGCGTTCATTGAGAAGCTGGCCAAGATGGGGGTGATGGAGGCGGCGTGTTCGCTCACGGAGATCAAGGAGCGGGGGGTGGCGGCCCGAAAGACCGACGGGACCAAGACCCGCACGATTCGGGGTATCGCCAATTTCATCGATGCCAACCAGGCCGGTACCCCCCAGTCCAAGGACTGTGTGCTGATTCTGTGTGAGGGGTTGTCGGCCATGTCGGGGGTGGTCAGTGGCCTCTCGAGTGAGGACCGGAACCGCTACGGGATTTACCCGCTCAAGGGGAAGCTCCTCAATGTCCGGGGGGAGAATCTCAAACGGATCTCGGAGAACAAGGAAATCACCGACCTGAAGAAGATTCTGGGCCTGGAGACGGGGCGGGACTATACCACCCTCGAGGATGTCCACCGGTGTCTGCGCTACGGTAAGGTCATGTTCCTCACGGATGCGGATGCCGACGGGTCCCATATCAAGGGTTTGTGTGTGAACTTGTTCCAGAGTGAATGGGCGTCGCTGTTCCGGATCAACGGGTTCATGTCGTTCATGAACACGCCTATTCTCCGGGCGAAGAAGGGGGCCCAGACCCAGGTGTTCTATAACGAAGGTGAGTATGAGACCTGGAAGCGGCAGTTCCCGGGGGGCGAGCCGGCGGGCTGGACCATCAAGTATTTCAAGGGGCTGGGGACCTCGACGGCGGTGGAGTTCAAAGAATACTTTGCCAACAAGAAAATCGTGGACTTTGTGTACGAGGCGGGGAAGAGTGACGATACCATCGATAAGGTGTTCAATAAGAAGCGGGCCGACGAGCGTAAGACCTGGTTGGAACAATACGACCGTCATGCGTACCTGAATACGAGCCATCCCACGGTCAAGTACGACGACTTTGTGGACCGGGAGTTGATTCATTTCAGTGTGTACGACTGTGAGCGGAGTATCCCCAACCTGGTGGATGGGTTGAAGACCTCGTTACGTAAAATCTTGTATTGTGCCTTCAAGCGGCGGCTCACGGCGGAGGTCAAGGTGGCCCAGTTTTCGGGGTACGTGTCGGAGCACTCGGAGTATCATCACGGTGAGGCGAGCCTGAACGGGGCCATTGTGGCCATGGCCCAGAACTTTGTGGGGGCCAATAATATCAATTTACTCGAGCCCAAGGGACAATTTGGTAGCCGGCTTCAGGGTGGGGATGATTCGGCCTCGGAGAGATACATCTTCACGAACTTGTCCCCCCTCACCCGGGCCCTCTTTCCCGAGGTGGACGACCCGGTCCTCACGTATCTCAACGAGGACGGTACGATCATCGAGCCGGAGTATTATGTCCCCATCCTCCCGATGGTGCTGGTCAACGGTATCTCGGGGATCGGGACGGGGTTCTCGTCGTCCATCCCCCCGTTCCACCCGACGGCCCTGGTGGACTATGTGAGACGGCGTTTACGGGGCGAGCCCGCGGCGAGCCTGCCCCCGTTCGTACCCTACTACGAGAACTTCCGGGGGACGGTGACCCCGGTGGACGGCGAGCCCCACCGGTTCGTGATCAAGGGGGTCTACCATAAAATCGGCGAGGACCAGATTCGTATCACGGAACTCCCCATCGGGACATGGACGATGCCCTATATCACCTTCCTGGAGGGCCTGGTGGACGGGGGGGTGGACAAGGCGGGCAAGCGTATTGCCCCCACCCTCCGTGATTTCGTCTCCAACTCGACGGAGAAGCTGGTGGACATCCAGGTGACGTTCCCCCGGGGACGGCTGGCCGAGCTGGAGGCCGGCGCGTCGGGCGGCGTGGAGAAGGTGCTGAAGCTGACGACGACGGTGTCGACAACCAACATGCATTTGTTTGATGCCGAATGCAAATTGAAGAAATACGAGACCATCGCGGATATCATTGAAGCGTTCAGTGCGGTGCGGCTGGCGACGTACCACCGGCGTAAGGCGTACCAGGTGGCGGCGATGGAGCAGGTCCTCCAGAAACTGACGAACAAGGCCCGATACATCCAATTGGTGCTCGAGGGTACGGTGGACTTACGCCGGAAGACGGCGGAGCAGATTGAGGCGATGCTGGGAGGGCAGGGCTTGGTGAAACTGGTTGGGGGTGGGGGCGAGGCAGCGGTTGCCAACTACGACTACCTCATCAAGATGCCGATGGTGTCGGTGTCCAAGGAACAGGTGGATAAGCTGATGAAGGAGCGGGCGGACACAGAGGCGGAGTTGACGGCACTGAAGGCGACGACGGTGGAGACGATTTGGTTGAGGGAGTTGGAGACATTCGAGACCCAGTATAAGACCTATGTGGCGAAGCGTCAGGCGGAATACGAGGTGAAGCCGACGGTGGCGGGTGGGGGTGCCGGCCCCAAGCGGAAAGTGGTGAGCAAGCCGGTGGCCAAGCCGGCGACCAAGAACTAGACTAGACCAAGGGGGGTAAGTCATAGGTTGTGTGAGTGGGGGTCTAAGTCATAGATTGTGTATAAGTATCGATACAAATTTCGAATCCGAATCCTTAATCTGAATCCTATAATCTATTTTTGTTGACGGGGGGTCCGGGCCCGGGAGGTCCGACGACGACGGGGGGTCTTGTTCCAACGGGAACGGGGGTTCTTGGAGATGATTTTTTCACCAACACACCAGGTTCTCCCGTCGATGAAGACGAGTTCCCCGGGGGCACGGCAGGTGGTGGTGGTGGCGGTGGCGGCCTTGGGCATGGGTCTTATACCGATTCCTATACCGATTCCTATACCGATTCCTATACCCTATACATCTATATGGATATGGATATGGATATGGATATGGATATGGATATCGCCTCTGACCCGAGAGGGGAGCGCCGAGCCCTACTTCCGTGGGTTCGAACCGTCGACACCGTACGGTTACAGTGGCCCCACCATCATGCATGTGACATCGTGGGTCTAAATACCGATTAACTCATGGATGCTTCCAACTCTTGAGCCCGGAATTTGATCCATATGTTTTGATAAAGCATGATGGCAATTTCTTTGGCCGCCGATTGAAATACATCTATATGCAGTCGCGTATCGTCGTCTAGTACGTATTCGGCCGTATCATTATTCATGAGTGGTTCATGTTCATTCCATGTTTCGATATGTGCCAACGTTTTTTGACGTGTGGCAGAAGATACATTTACCTCACTGTCACTGCCTACTTTCAAATATTCCTTGAAATTCTTGATGGCAAGTTCTTTCATAAAACGGTTACCGTGTTTAGACGATTCGATTAAAACATCGGCTGCGTCCTTACGGTATTTATTTACGGCCAATAAAAAATCGACATTTTCAACGACCAATGCCTTTTCGGCATAATCACGGAAATTCCGGGCTCGTTCCTGGTCTAACAATGCATTATACATGTCGTCCACTTCAGGCTCCTCATGTTTATAGCCAGGATCATCCAGTGAATCAAATGCGGACAACGAAACCGTGGAAGACCGTTTCCTATCCGGAACAATTTGGGACATTTTGTGTATCAAATTATGTATAAGTAACTCGACGATTTTTGGCATCCAGTGTCGATAACAACGACTAATCAAAACTCGAAAACAAAATAGGGTCACACCCACCGAAATAAAAGAGGTGCGCACGATATAGGTGGTGGAAACATTCAAACCTAATAATTGTATCATATAGGCAATTGCCATACAAAACCAAAAAATGACAAAGGCTTCTTTCAATACCATCCCGTCACGAAATTCACCCGTACCGTTACGAACACTAATGACCGTGGCTATAGAACATAATACGTGCCCAATGACGAGAACATACGCGACTGGTTCGGTAGATGGTTGCCATGTGCATGTATGTATATCGAGTGACGGGCGGTATATATCCACCACAGTTTTTACCAATATCGGTGGACGCATCGTGCTTACCATAAGTAACACGAATGCGGTGATGGATGTCCATCCTATCGATAATACCAACATTCGGTTATGGGTGAGACGTTTCAAACGATGTTTATTTTCAGAATGTAAAAATACAGATAGGCGGTAGGCCTTCATGTTCATCATTATAACGACAAAACTTAACGGTAAATATATCAACCATAACATTGACCTACACTGGGTTATGTTCATGTCGGATTGCCATATAAATACGCATGACCATATGGCTACACCACTAGATACACACACCCCAATCATGTGTATAGGATTCAACATACGTAAATCGTTTTCACGTCGATGAATAATGATAGTGACAATCATGGCTGTCAATAAACTGGTGCATAATGAGGCGATGACAATAGACGATACCAAATGTAAATCTTTCGTAAGTGACCAACTATAGTAGCGTTCATTCCACGAAGGAATGGGATAGATAAATGGGTTATCACTTTGAGACGATGGAAATACAATGCTGGGGTTGGTTTCACCTGGATACAATTGTATCATGATAGTGGGGGTAGGGGTATTTACTCGATGTGCATCAAATACTACTCGGCCATACATTCCCGATACCTGAGCATTCGTTAGCATCGCTATAATGTCTATACCATTAATTCCGTTACCGTGCGTCATGTGTGAATTTTTTGCCACCCGATAAATAGCCCCTTCTAATATATCCAAGGCGGCCCAATATCCGTTGGATTGATAGGGTGGAAACAACCCCGTGTTTTTTATGTACCAATTACTGAATAAAGCGACACTCGATGGTGTATCTGGACTGGAACCAAAATTCAATGCCTCATTTACAGTAGTCATCGGACGGTCAGAACGAAATACCGTCCCGTAAGGTAATTTGTCTTCAGTATACTCTGTCCCTTTGAGGTTTGGGTGCGTAAATGTGGGTTGGGTAATATAGTCCATCCATCCCTTTTCTTTAAATGACTCGGTGGGGCCATTACCAAAACAATCCAGTAAGGTGAACGATTTTGGCAAATAACTCATCTCTTCAAAAATGGGTAAAGGGAATCTTTGGGAACTCATGGTGTTGTTGAATGTGCAACTTTGCCAGTCGCACCACATAATGGCATCGGGTTGGAGTTTACGCATAGTATCGATAATATATCTTACATCGTTTATCGTGCTATTACTATATAAATCATAATGAGCGGTATGTTGTATTCCCCGAGGCACACCTAAATATTCGGCGGATCCGTAACATGACCAATAATTATATCCAGCATCCGCACTGTCTGAATATGACACCGTGACAATATTATTAACACCTTTTTCGAGATATGCATCGATCAATGCACGGAAGGTATACATCGCCGGAGCTTCAATGTAAAAAGAACTCGTGGTATTCACCGGTAAATCATAATAAATTGGACTAGGGTTGGATGAGGTGAGTATATAGGGTATATTTTTTTGTGATGCAATGGGTGCCATTAATACACCCACATTTCCTTCCGGGGCTAAAATGGCGGATACTTTCGGGTCTTTATTCAATCGTTCTATCAAGATTTCTCGGCAATAGCTGATATTGCTTAGATAATCTATCAATTCTACGTTTGCATGGAACGGCCACGTTGGTTCGTATCTTGCTTTGTTATTCAGATGTTGTGTCCAGTAGTTAATCATTTTATCTATGCCGTAGCCATACGAATATAGTCCCTGGCTCGACCACATCGCCAGAATAGTTACATTAAATACCACCATTTTAGAAGGGTGACAATTATATTATATAGTATGTAGAGATTTTTTGGTTGGGTCATCCCGGGGTGGACCCGGGGTAGATGTTATTGGATGTGTCCAAGAAGACCAACACGATAGCGCCGAGCCTATGACCCGAGAGGGTGGGTGCCGAGCCTATGACCCGAGAGGGTGGGCGCCGAGCCTATGACCCGAGAGGGTGGGTGCCGAGCCTATGACCCGAGAGGGTGGGCGCCGAGCCTATGACCCGAGAGGGTGGGTGCCGAGCCTATGACCCGAGAGGGTGGGCGCCGAGCCTATGACCCGAGAGGGTGGGCGCCGAGCCTATGACCCGAGAGGGTGGGCGCCGAGCCCTACTTCCGTGGGTTCGAGACCAAAAAAATCTCCGCTGACGGAATCGAACCGTCGACAATTTGATTACTGACACATCTACAGTCAAATACTCTACCAACTGAGCTAAGCGGAGTCCCCGGGGGACAACCTCTAACCCGAAATCATAACAATACAATATCCATCTATGGAAATATCCATATCCACGCCCACAACGATGGGTATTGGTCATTGGGTATTGGTATGATTCTAAGTAGGGCTCGGCGCCCACCCTCTCGGTATCGACCTCCCCCCCTATCCCGTCTACACATAGTCAATCTTGACATGGGCGCACCGGCTCGTGGTCTGGGTATAGGGATGGAAGACGGGGGTACACTTGACAGGATAGTTCATCTTCCCCTTGTAGGTATAGACACTGTCCGCGACCCCGTAGCCCATGGCGCTGGCCACGGAGTTCCCGTAGATACGCCGATACATCACGGTATTATTGGTAATCGTATCGAACTTCTTGAGGAGGATGTACGCCCCGGCGTCGGCACCCCCCTGCTGGGCGAACCGGGGGTTGTTGGGCTTATAGATGACCTTGGTATAGGGCCGGCCGGGGCCCCGGGAGCAGGTGGAGAGGGTACCCGAGGCGTCGTAGACCAGTTGGCCGAACGTGCTACTCTGGGTGCTGTACTGGTTACCGGCGGCTAAAGCGGTACCCGGCTCGGCGGTCCGGTTTCCCGCCACCAGGTAGTTGAACTGGTTCTGCTGGAAGGTGCGGTTACGGGCGGCGAGGTACTGGGACATCGTACTGTTGTAGGTGTGCTTCATCCGACCGCTACTCCGGCAGCGGCGGCGGGCGTTGGTTTCTTGGGCGAGGCAGAGGCCGTTGGAGGTGAAGGAGGCACAGGCCCCGGGTTGTTCGGTGGTGTTGTTGGTTTCACCGGCTTCCCGGGCGTCCAAGACGATTCCATCTAAACCGGTGGGCTTGGTGGTATGGTACTGTTGGACCATGATGGTCCCCCCGGGGCGGTTGAGCTCGTCGATGGAGACGGCCGCCCGGGGCTGGGTGGGGACGGTGAGGGGGACGTTGGCGATTTCTTTACGGTAGATTTGCAGAGGCTGGGCACGGAAGATGTTGGCCCCGATGGCTTGGTAGTTCTGATAGTTACCACTGATGTCGAGCTGGGTCGTGTTCATCTGGATGGCCGAGACGATTTGGTGGAAGGATTTCCCTTTCCAGGCGTAATAGGTGGGCATGTCGGTGCCGACCTTGGCGGAATAGCCGTAGAGGCGTTGGTTGGTGGCACTGATTTTTTCCGACATGGGATATGAGGGGATGGGTGGTATTAGATATATGGGGTGTGGATACGGGTACTATACCTATACGAGGAGATAATATATGTGCCGTGGAGGACTGTCTAATCTAGAACCGGGTTCTCAAAACAGATACGAATCTAGAACCGGGTTCTACTTTAGACACCAACCGTAATGGACCACTTTCTCAGACCGGTTCAGGGGACTTGTGGTTTGGTCACTTGTGGTACCGAATTCGCCACTAGTGGCGAAACCACAAGCCCCTTTTAGGGGGTCTGAAAAATGACCTTTCAGGTTCTACAAGGATGAAACATCAAAGGGGGACCGACGGTGGTGGACCACTTTCTCAGACCGGTTCAGGGGACTTGTGGTTTGGTCACTTGTGGTACCGAATTCGCCATTAGTGGCGAAACCACAAGCCCCTTTTAGGGGGTCTGAAAAATGACCTTTCAGGTTCTACAAGGATGAAACATCAAAGGGGGACCGACGGTGGTGGACCACTTTCTCAGACCGGTTCGGGGGTCTTGCGGATTGGCACAAAATGCCCTCAGCGAGGGCATGTCGAGGGCATGTCGAGGGCATCCTTTACGGGGTCCGAAAAATGACCTTTCAGGTTCTACAGGGATGAAACATCAAAGGGGGACCAACCGCGGTGGACCACTTTCTCGGACCGGTTCGGGGGTCTTGCGGATTGGCACAAAATGCCCTCAGCGAGGGCATGTCGAGGGCATGTCGAGGGCATGTCGAGGGCATGTCGAGGGCATCCTTTACGGGGTCCGAAAAATGACCTTTCAGGTTCTACAGGGATGAAACATCAAAGGGGGACCAACCGCGGTGGACCACTTTCTCGGACCGGTTCGGGGGTCTTGCGGATTGGCACAAAATGCCCTCAGCGAGGGCATGTCGAGGGCATGTCGAGGGCATCCTTTACGGGGTCCGAAAAATGACCTTTCAGGTTCTACAGGGATGAAACATCAAAGGGGGACCAACCGCGGTGGACCACTTTCTCGGACCGGTTCG
>Ga0209400_1001155_pt1 | contig 22044 bp, 12 predicted proteins | sample M_130807_EF_Meta_FD_187313 | JGI IMG/M metagenome (GOLD analysis project Ga0209400, IMG submission 187313) | Freshwater microbial communities from Lake Montjoie, Canada to study carbon cycling - M_130807_EF_MetaG (SPAdes) (version 2) | ecosystem: Environmental > Aquatic > Freshwater > Lake... | reverse complement strand
TAAGCGTCAACTGCTTTTTTGAATTCTTTGGTTTCTTCAAAAACCATTCCTGCCTTTTTAAAGAAAATAGGAGAAGTGATTTTGTTTTTGTTCAAGTTACCTGCTTTCATGTATTGTGAACCTGCTTTGTCAAGGTTTCCGTTTTCTACATACGCATCGCCTAATAAACCTGCAGCAATTGGACCTACCAAGGCATTGTCTGAACTGAAACTTTCTAAATGCTCAACTGCAGCATCAAACTTTCCAGTTTTCATGCAACAAACACCTGCATAGTAATGCGCTAAATTACCCGCTTTGGTTAAGCCGTAATTTTCTGCAATTTGCTCAAATCCCATGGCTTCACCTTGACCAGAAAGTGCCACAGCAAAACTGTCTTTTTCAAACCAATTTTGCGCTTGGAACATCGCTGATTGTGCTTCTTTTTCTTTTGGCTCTATATAAAATGATTTAAAACCTGCATAGGCTCCAATCAATACGACCAAACCAATCAACCCACGAAATATATTTTGTTTGTTGTTATGGTAAAATTGTTCAACCTTATGGGTTGTTTCTTCTAGTTTAACGTCTAGGTTCAATTGTGATTTTTCTTCCGAGTTCTCCATATCTTGTGCTTAATTCTTATTCAATTATAAAAGGATAATTTGGTTCTGCATATACATCAGTGAATAATTCCGATTCATCAGGGAATGGAGAATTCTCACTAAAGTCAACTGCATCTTGTACAATATTATTAATGTTTTCCTCAATTTTATCTAAATCTGCCTCAGACGACCATTTTTTTGCTAAAATAGTAGCTTTCACTTGCTCTAGAGGGTCTTGCAATTTGTAAGCTTCTACTTCTTCTTTGGTTCTGTATTTTGCAGGGTCACTCATACTATGACCTCTGTAACGGTAAGTTCTAATTTCTAACAAAGTTGGACCGTCTCCATTTCTACCTCTTTCGGCAGCCTTGGCAATGGCCTCATGCACAGCTTCTGCTTTCATGCCATCAACAGAGAACGAAGGCATATCGTAAGCCAATCCTGCTTTGTATAAATCACCAACATTCGAAGTTCTTTCTACAGATGTACCCATGGCATAACCATTGTTTTCAATGACGAAAATGACAGGTAATTTCCACAACATGGCCATATTGAAAGTTTCATGCAAAGCCCCTTGTCTCATGGCCCCATCTCCAAAATAACAAACTGTTACTTGTTTGCCACCTCTGTATTGATCGGCAAAAGCAATTCCTGCTCCTAAAGGAATTTGTCCGCCCACAATACCATGACCACCAAAAAAATTATGCTCTTTGCTAAACATGTGCATTGAACCGCCTTTTCCTTTTGAACAACCTGTTGCTTTACCATACAGTTCAGCCATTACCTCTCTTGCTGAAATTCCACAAGCCAAAGCGTGTGCATGGTCTCTGTATGCGGTGATGATTCTGTCGTCTTTTTGAAGCGCACTCATAGTGCCAGCTACCACAGCCTCTTGACCAATATACAAATGACAGAATCCTTTGATTTTCTGTTGGCCGTATAATTGGGCTGATTTTTCTTCAAATCTGCGCATGAGCATCATGGACTCAAACCATTGCAGATAAGTTTCTTTTGTGAATGTTAGTTTTGCCATTTTATGAGAATGGCAAAATTAATCAATTTCTTGTGATTGCCAAGAGGTTTAGAACTACTGATAATCAGCAAAATGCGTTTTTTCAATGAAGCTTTGAAGGAAAAAACTAATTTTACAGTATGCATTTGCGCCGTTTAAAACTACAAAATTTCAAAAACCATTCCCTTGTAGAATTTGACCTATGCGCTCAAGTAAATTGCTTTACAGGCTTAAATGGCAAAGGCAAAACAAATGTATTAGACGCCATTTATTATTTGGGTTTTACCAAAAGTTATTTTCATGCCCAAGACCAGTTTTCATTGCAACATGGAGCCAGTTGGTTTACCATAGATGCGCAATTGAAAAACAATGCTGGTATTGATGAGTTGAAAATTATTTATCAAACAGGACAAAAAAAACAATTGCTCATGAACCAAAATGAGCCTGAAAAATTTGCAGACTACATTGGCACATTGCCTTTGATTATGATTTTGCCTGGCGATATTTTTTTGATACAAGAAACAGCTGAGGTGAGAAGAAAATTAATAGATTCCGTCATTTCAACTTGTGACAGAACTTACTTGAACAATTTAATGGCGTATAATAAATACCTCGACCAACGCAATAAATTGCTCAGGGATTTTGCAAATGGATACAGTTCAGATGAATCTTTATTGAGCATCTATAACCAAAGATTGCATGAATTTGGACATGCCGTTTTCAATGTCAGAAAACAAGTAATTGAAGCCATCAAAGAAAATTTCGTAAAGCATTACCAAGACATTTCTGGTGCAAAGGAACAGGCTGAAATAGTTTACCTATCAGACTTACACGAAAACGAGATGTTGACTTGTCTTGCTCATCAAAACTATGCAGACAGGCAGGCGCAGAGAACAAGTAAAGGCATTCACAAAGACGACTATCAGTTTTTATTGGATGGTTTTGCAATCAAAAAATACGGTTCACAAGGGCAACAAAAATCTTTTGTCATCGCCTTGAAATTGGCTTTGTACGATTACTTGCAAGCTCAAAAAGGTGTAAAACCGCTCTTGCTCTTAGATGATATTTTTGAAAAATTAGATGCGCAACGTTTGAACCTCCTCATCCAAAGAATCAGTCAACAAAATTTTGGTCAGATTTTCATCACCGATACACATCAAGAAAGAATTGCGGCTGCATTTGCTTCACTACCAAGCATTGAGGTAAAATATTTTGAGATTGCCTGATTTAAAATTAATTTAGACCGATGAGAAATTCCAACGAACAAAGCTTGAAAGAAATAATTGGCAGCTTTTTAACAAAAAACCAATTAGGCAATCAGCTAAAGGAAGCTCAACTCATTGCGGATTGGTCTAAAATTGCTGGCGACATGATTTCTAAGTACACCAGCAAAATGTATGTGAACAAAGGTGTATTGTATTTGTATATTCAATCTCCTGCACTCAAACAAGAATTAAGTTTTCAAAAAACACAATTGATAGAACTCACCAACCAGCACATGGGCGCAGATTTTATCAAGGATATTGTGTTGAGGTAGATTGGATGCAAAATCAATTTTTAAAGAACTACTTTAATTATTATTCAGGCACATAGGTTGAAGGACTGCACTGTGCAAATTTTGACTTCGCAGTCAATGGAATTTGGTAGTCTTTGATGAATGCGTTGAGTAGTTGTGTGAACTCTTTTTCTTTTGCATCAGCAAGCTTTTCGGCTGGTTTCCCCAAGAAATTAAATAGGAAATAATCTATAGTACCATCTGTGTTGAAATAGATTCTATTGAAACATCTGGTTGGATGCTCCCATTTGAATTGATGGGCATATAAAAATTTCCCAAAGTCTTGCAGTAATTTGATATAGGCTTCATACATGCGTGCTTGCTCAGCATCCGTTTTAAACACGGCCTGTGATGAATCAACATGCAATGCACTTTTGTACATTTTTTCTAAAGAATTGATACTGATACCCATTTTTTCAGCAGCTTGAAAAGTCATGGCAAGTTTTTGTGCAAATATTTGACTACCTAAAAGCAAAAAAATACTGAAGAAAATGATTTTATGGTGCATTGAATTGTTTTATAAAGAAGTCAAGTTATTGATTAAAAGGGTTGCAGGTTTTCATTTAATGATTGAGATTGCTTTGATTGCTTTATAACTACCTTAAAAGCGTAGTGGTACCATACGAGGTCTTTGCTTGTTTTGATGGAAATTTGTATGTAATGATATAAAAATAAACCCCATCTGCACATTCAATTCCTTTAAAACTTCCATCCCATTTGTCATTCGAGTTGGTTGTATTGAAAATGAGTTCACCCCACCTGTTAAAAACAGACAATTCATACTGTTCAAATGGACAGTTACAAATTGGATAAAATTTATCATTGGTACTGTCCGCATTGGGTGTAAAAACATTTGGAACAAATAATTGACAAACTACGGTATCACTTTTACAATCTGTGATGATCAGTGACTTGTACAATGTATCTATTCCACACGAAAAATTAACAATGGCACTGACCTTGTATTGGCCAGGTTTTGAAAACAAATGTTTAGGATTAGAAAGCGTCGAAGAATTGTTCTCTGAACTTGTAGGGTCATCAAAATTCCACTTGATACTTGTTACTGTTGAACCTGTAAGGATTGAAAATGCAATACTATCATTCAGACAGGAATCAATTGAAGCGATGGCGCCATCACAACACAAACCAATTGAAATTCGCCTACAAATTGTTTTTTTGGGAAAACCCGGCTCCTTGTATGTAACACAAATATTGTAAGATCCTGCAGCAGCAAATGTATGTGTAGGAAAAGGGACAGGGCTTGCCCCAGTAATGGTTACTGTATCTTTTGTTCCACTTCTAGCATCGTCAAAGCTCCAAAAGAAATAAGCTGAACTACTTGTGCCAACAGCCTGAAAAGAAATATTGGCAGGTAAACTACAAGTATCACCAATTAATTTTATGCCAGTTATTTTGGGGCTTGGATTGTTACAATCTACAATGCCCAAATTATTCAAAAATAAAGTATCAAAGCCACAGGTATTGCTTGATATTGCGCGGACAGTGTAGTTTCCTGTGCTTGCATAAGTATGGTTAACTTTTGACCCAACAGCTGAATTGTTTGTTCCTGAGCTTGGTTCTCCAAAGTCCCATGTGATGGATGAAATACCCGCAAGGTTTTGTAGTGTAAACTGGGTGGAATTGCCAATACAAGTATCTGAATAAACGATACCATTGGAATTTGTAAGTGGCAAATCGTTGGTGTAATAAATCCATTTAGGTAATCCATAGCCTCCACCTCCTGTTTGGTCTGGAACAGCATTTTTCTGATAGCCACACAAATCGCCTAATTTGTCTGGGCAATTGATGACATCAAAACTTCCAGTGTTGACATAAATTTTGTGATCACTTGCCAATTGAACCGAAGCCGGCACTGAGAATGCGCCAGTAGGCAATTCATAATAAGAATTTTGTATGCTTGATGCAGAATTACTTGAGAGATCAAACTGAACCAATTTTTCAAGGTTGGTTACGTACAACAATTTCCCATTTGGCGAGAATTCAATTCCATAAATTAATGGGCTGCTAGACAGTTGGTGCTTCCATGTAATCGGATTTGATATTTTTCCTGTTGCATTGTCAAAATCAAACAACTCGAGTGATGCGCCAAAGGTAACACCTATTGCCAACTTATTGAATTGCCGATTCACTTTCATATGGCCAGCTCCATTTACTTGAGTAGCACCAACCGATGAAACAACAGGACTACTTTGAATGCCTGCAGCTGTGATTTTAAAGGCAAAAAAGCTATTGCCAAGGTCATCATGTGTAAGGAGCCAATAACCCAATTTGTCGGCAGTAGGAACTAGCTCTAATTTCTCGGAAGTTGTTCTATACAATAATTTATTCTTTTGACCCGCTACCACATCTCCCAATCCATTGTCCAAAGACATATCAACCAGGCTATACCTTACCCCATTGTTAGAAGCTTGCTCGTCTATTGTAAAAATGTAATACAAATTACTACTTTCAGGTTTTGGCACAATCAATGCCGCGGTTGTAGATGACAATAAACTTGACGTACCTCCTAACAAGCCAGTCCCATTGGGCATGATTTGGTTATTCGCATTCCAAACTTTGATACCATCGGTATAAAACAATAATTCTCCTGTATTTCTATCGGCAACTGAGGCACTGCCTTCGGGAGTACTTATTTCTGAACCCGCTGAATTACTTGGTGGATTGGTATTAAAATTGATGCCAACACCTCTTCCAAATCGCCATTGATTGTTTTGTTTTTGGGCAAAAGCTAAACAACTACTTAAAGTCAGCAAAATGATGAGCAGGAGACGCATTAATTTCAATTTAATTTTATTTAGAAACGAAACAAATATGATTGCCTATTGTTTTTTGTATGCCAATTTAAATTTGACTTTTTGGCAAAACCCTTTTGTCATAGGAGCAATGCTGGTATGCGTTTACAGTGGTTCAGTTTGGGTTTATTTTTTAAATTAAAACCTGTTATTGCTTGAACGGAATGTCTGTAAAAATTCCATTCTCAACGCTGATCTTTTTTACAGTTGAACTGAGTTCAAAATTGAAAGTCCCTGAAACTGTATTTTTAATGGTGTCATATTTGGTGATTTGAATGACACATTTTTTATTCATTGTTGCAGTATACTGTTCTATATCATTTGCATTTGGAATAGTTAATATTACATTGTTTGTATTGTTCTGACCAATTTCATAAGTACCCGTATCCCTTACGCTGTCAATAAAAATTGTCAACCGGCCATTGTTTGTTGAATTGTCATCTGAGTATTTTCCAAAGCTAAAAAGTGTTAATTCATTAGGTTGTATCCCACCCCTTATTGCATAATAGTCAATGCCCGCTAGTGGTGCTGTTTGAGTTTGTATTGTTGGTGTCGTTTTCCAATTTTTGATGACTGATCCATCAACTATGATCTTTGCACTAAAACCTCTTGTATCAACAACTAAATTTGAAGTTGAAATTGGATTTACTTTTTCTTTTGCACAGGAACAAAAAAATACAGTTACAAGCAAACAAGAATAGACCAATGATTTCATTTTTTGATATGCGTTTAAAAAACTGTTGATGATTCAATTACAACAACAATCAATAACAAATGTTTTACTCTTTAGCACACACATAATATCTTCACAAATAGCTAATGGAATGAAACAAAATTAACACACGCAATTTTATCCGTTCATGTGTTGAAGTGTTTCACGGATCATTTCAGGCGTCGCATTTGCCATCTTGTCACTGAAGCCAAAAGTAATTTCAGTTTTACCCGCTTTGAGTTGTTCAAAAACAGACGCAACAAAATCGCTAACTGCCGGTTGTCCATCATGCAAACCTTTACCCCCTAAATCGGTGTTCAAAGCCGGAGGAATCAATTCAATCACCTCAATGTTTTTCGATTTTAAGGCATAACGCAATGATACTGTAAATGAATGGAAGTAAGCTTTGGTGGCTGCATAAACAGGTACCTTCACAAAAGGGAGGAATGACAAGCCTGAAGTAACATTTAAAATGGTATTTATGGCTGGTAATTGCAAAAACAAGCTTGTTAAATGTGTTGGCGCTACAATGTTTGTATTGATTTCGTTTAAGGATTTTTCATAAAATTCATTTTCACTCACATGCATCCAATTTTGGATACCCGCATTGTTGACCAAGACATTTAAATCCTTATGATTTTCAAGAATCCAATTGTAAAGGTTGATGCGTTCAGCTTCAATTGACAGGTCGCAAACTTTGGTAATTATTTCAGGGAATTTACTTTTAGCTTCATTCAAAACATCTTCCCTTCTACCACAAATAATGACGGTATTGTTTTCTTGAATAAATCTTTCAGTCAATCCGAAACCAATTCCACTTGCACCTCCTGTTATCAGGATTTTATTATTGCTCAATTTCATTTTTATGTGTTTTCAGTAAAAGTAAGGGTTTGCTTATTAAAAATGCTTGAATTGAGTTTATTTGAGTGGCTATATCTAGGAAAAGAATTTTTATTTTTAGAATACTTCCATTCTTTTTGACATTAGTTTCTTCAATGCTGCTTTCTGCTTTGAGGGAATAAAGGAATTGTCAATCTGCCCAAAAAGGGCAACATATTTTTATCGCAATATGGCTCTGAGTGTAATGGAAATGTCTTAGTTAATTCCCTATAAAAATGTTTATTAACTACGTATTTTAGACAACGCTTCCTTCGGAAGCTTTACTACTAAAAGATTATGCCGATTGGACGCTTCCTTTGGAAGCTAGGTGTCGCTATGTAACTGTTGTATTTTAGATATCGCTTCCTTCGGAAGCTGCAATACTGAAAGCTAATTCCGATGGGACGCTTCCTTCGGAAGCTAAATGACGCTATGTAACTGTCGTATTTTAGATAACGCTTCCTTCGGAAGCTGCAATACTGAAAACAAATATCGATTGAACGCTTCCTTCGGAAGCTGATGCCGCTATGTAACTGTTGTATTATAGATATCGCTTCCTTCGGAAGCTGCAATACTGAAAGCTAATTCCGATAGAACGCTTCCTTCGGAAGCTGATGCCGCTATGTAACTGTCGTATTTTAGATAACGCTTCCTTCGGAAGCTGCTGCTGTGGAAACTAGGATTAGCGCTCTGCGAGCGCTGATCCCAAGGGGGAGGCTTCAAACAAGTAAAGTCAGCAGCTTCGCTGCTTTGGTTTTTTTGTACCACAAATTTTACTCAAGCGAGCTTGGTAAAATTTGGGGCACAAAAAAACCTGCAATAACTTGCAGGCTTTACTTGTTTGGCGGAGAGAGAGGGATTCGAACCCTCGGTACGGTTACCCGTACGCATGTTTAGCAAACATGTCCTTTCGGCCTCTCAGGCATCTCTCCGTGGGCTGAAAATTAAAGAAGGCAAAAATATAAGTATTGGGGCTAAAGTCCATAATTTTTTTTTACTAATTTAAATTTATTGGGCTTTAAGCTCCTAAAACATTCGTTTTTAAGATATTATATCTTTCAAAAATGAATTTTTGATAAATTTTAAAATAAATATACGAATTCAAGGCAATTAGCTGTTATTTAGTACAATTAATAGCCGCCTATATGGACAAAGACATTCACCTTCATTATAAACTTCGCGATTTAAAAGTATTTTCTTCTACAGAATGGCTAGCCAATAACGAAAAAAAATACAGAACTGTTTACGATGAGTTGGAATGTGGATTTATCTACTGCGAACTCTCGTTCTACAACAAATTATTTGACGAAACAGACTGGGAGATTGAGCTCAGTTTAAAATGTGTGAACATCAGTTCTGGTATTGAAATATGTAAACTTCAAGTTGCAAGACCCATTCAAAAAGACGAAAACATTGTTTACATCAGAGAAGGTTGGGGAGTAAAGTTTCCTGGTAAATTTTGGGAAAAAGGAATTTACAGATGGGAAGCTTGGATTGCAGGTACTCTGGTTGCTGAGAAGGTATTTTACATCATCGATTTAGGACTGGTTACTGAAACTGTCAATCCCTATTTTGAATTAAAAAGCGTTAAATTATACGAGGGCCCAGGAAAGAACATCCCCCATCAAGAACGTGAATTTTTATATAGTTTTGATGCCAGCAATACCCGATATGTTTGGCTTGAAATTTTCGCTAAAAACAACATCAGCTCAAGCAATCCCTGGCCTTTAGAAGTTCAATATTATTTCATGACCAAAACAGGTCAATTGAAAGGCATGGTAGAAAGCTTAAATTTCATTGACCACACCCAAGAAAAAATTGAATTAAATGCTGGTTGGGGAAGTGATACTTTGGGTACATGGACCGAAGACCATTACAATATTTTAGTGGTATTTATGGACCATGTGATAGCAGTGGTTCCTTTTGAAATTGGTTCAGAGCCTGTTCGTGAAGAAAACATTCCAATTGTAAAAACAGAAGTAAAAACTACAGAATTGGTAAAAGTAGAACCCGTACCACAAAGCATTGAAGACGTATTGGTAGAATTGGATGCATTGATTGGTTTAGAAGGAATCAAAAAGAAAATCAGAGAATACACTACCTATTTAAATTTTATTCAACTAAGAAAAGAAAAAGGGTTCAGTGATATAGATAAAATTCAGTTACATGCCGTATTTACAGGCAATCCAGGCACAGGTAAAACTACAGTTGCCAAAATGCTTGGACAAATTTATACGCAATTAGGATTGTTGAGCAAAGGACATGTAATAGAAGCCGATCGTTCTGATTTGGTGGCTGAATTCATTGGTCAAACTGCGCCCAAAACAAAAGAAATCATCAAAAAAGCAAAAGGTGGAATCTTATTGGTAGATGAAGCCTATGCCCTTTCTAGAAAAAATGACGATTCAAAAGATTTTGGAAAAGAGGCCGTCGAAATTTTATTGAAAGAAATGAGTGATGGAGATGGAGATATTGCCATTATCGTTGCAGGATATCCAAATGAAATGGAAGATTTCTTGGCTTCAAATCCTGGATTGAAATCGAGGTTTACCATGTTTTATGAGTTCCCTGATTATATCCCTCAAGAATTGATGAGGATTGCCCAATACAGTGCCCAAAAAAGAGGGGTTGTATTTTCAGATGATGCTGCTCAAGTAATGAATAAAAAATTGGTTGACGCCTACAGAGATCGTGACAAGATGTTTGGCAATGCTCGATATGTAAATTCTTTGATTGATGAAAGTAAAATGAACATGGGCTTGCGCATCATGCAAACCAAAGACCCAAAATCATTAACCAAAGAAGAAATTTCTACCATAGAACCCATTGACATTGAGAAAATATTCAAACGCAACACACAAAACATTGCAGATATTCCAATTGACGAAGAATTGCTTAAACAAGCCTTGAATACACTACACCAAATGATTGGCTTGGACAAGGTAAAAACAGAAATTGACGAGTTGGTTAAACTGGTTCGCTTTTACAGAGAAATTGGAAAAGATGTGCGTCAAAGCTTTTCATTACATGCTGTTTTCACTGGCAATCCAGGTACAGGAAAAACAACAGTAGCAAGAATTTTAGCCCAAATTTATAAAGCATTGGGCATTTTAGAACGTGGCAATTTGGTAGAATGTGACAGGCAATCGTTGGTTGGTGGATTTGTGGGTCAGACAGCAATCAAAACGAACGAGCTCTTGCAAAAAGCAATGGGTGGGGTTTTATTTATCGACGAGGCGTATGCCTTGAGTGAAGGTGGTGAAAATGACTATGGCAAAGAAGCAGTAGAAACCATTTTGAAAAAAATGGAAGACAGCCGCGGCCAATTGATTGTAATTGTAGCTGGCTATACGGCTAACATGAAACGTTTTTTAGAATCAAACCCGGGTTTAAAATCAAGGTTTGACAGAGAAATGCATTTTGAAGATTACAATACAGCGCAGTTGTTTGATATTGGCATCAAAATGTTGGCAGGAAATTCAATCCAAGCAAACCAAGATGCAGCTGAACATTTAAAGGTATATTTTGATAGCATCCATTCACAAAAAGACCAGTATTTTGGAAATGCAAGAACTGTGAGAAAAATTGTGGAGGAAGTCATCAAAAACCAACATTTGAGATTGGCAAAACTAGAACCATCTGAAAGAACAAAAGATATGATAGGAGAGCTGACCTTAGCAGATGTATTAGAATTTGTACCTTTAAAAAGTGAAGCTGAAAACAAGAAAACGATTGGTTTCAAACAATCTTAAATCTGAATAGAGATTCTTAATTTTTTCATTAAACTTTCTAAAACAGTTCTTAAAAATAAGACTGTACAATCTATCAATTGCGTGATTTTATTGGCAATATTTCAATTCAAGGCTACAAAAGACTGTCACCAATAGTAGTTTAAATGTATTGATTTGATAAATTCGTACAAAGCTTGCTAAATGAGTAAAGAAACGGCCGCACATATTTTGCTAGTTGAAGATGAAAAAACCCTTGCTGCTTTATTGAAAGAAAGTTTCAGAATTGAAGGGTTTACAAGTAAGTATTGTAAAGATGGAGAAGAGGCTTGGGAACTCTTTAAAACTGAAAAATTTGATTTGTGCTTATTAGATGTAAACATGCCCAAATTGAATGGCCTAGAACTTGCTAAATTGATTCGAGAAAAAGATGCATTTGTTCCCATTTTATTTTTGACTGCAAATGCACAAGAAGACGAAAAAGTAAAAGGCTTTGAAATTGGTGCAGATGATTACATGACCAAGCCCTTTAGCCTAAAAGAATTAAATTTACGTATACGCGCATTGCTAAAAAGAAGCCAAGGACAGAGAACAATACTTGCCAATACAAGCCTAGAAACCTACCAACTTGGAAATATCATGATTGATTTTTCTAATCAGATGATTAGGTATGCAAATGAAGAAAAGAAAATCAGCAAAACAGAAGCAGAACTTTTCAAATTATTTATTCAATACAAAAACCAGGTATTAACCAGAAATAACATTTTGTTACATGTTTGGGGAAGAGATGATTTTTATACCGCAAGAAACTTAGATGTTTACATCAATAAGCTTCGAAAATTAATTAAGATAAGCGAGCAAACTGAAATTATAAATATTCATGGAACCGGCTTCAAACTCATAGAAAAACAAATGGGTTCATGAGAAAATATAGCCTGTTAGTTTTACTTTTTTGTTGCTGTTTTTTCAACATTGGTTTTGGTCAGAATAGCCTATCTAACCAAGACAGTAGCCAATGGGTTCAGAAGACAAAACTTTATCTTCAACAACTAAGATATAACAATACCAATATTGCTGAGGCCAATCTTAAGTTAAACGATTTGCTTCTGACAGCTGAAAAAGAAAACCTAAATGATTTACAAATAGAAATTTTACAGGCTCAATTGAGAATAGCACAACAGCAAGCCAATTTTAGTTTACAAAGGGAAAAACTTTTCAAACTAGAAAGCTTGTATGCGCAAGTAAAAGACCCGCTAAACAAAGCGCAAGTGGCTTATCAAATTGCCAAAACTTACCATACACAAGGCTACCACCCAGGCGCAATCAATTACTACCTTCAAGCTTTAAAACTTTTTGAAAGTCTCAAAAATGAAAATGGTTTATTGGTTTGTTATACCGCTTTAGGTGATGTGTATGCACGCATGAAAGTATTTTCGAAATCTGTAGAATACACTTTAAAAGGATTAAAATTAGTTGAAGAGAAAAAAGACAAATTCGCACAAGTATTGATATTTGAAAACCTATCAAGCATATATCAAAATCAAAACAAACCTGAAAAATCTTTTGACTGTCTTTTAAAAACTTATAAACTCTATAACGAGATAGGAAACAAAGCAGGAGCCTCCAATGCCTTGCTAAAAATGGCACAAAATACATTCGAACAAAAAAATTATTTCCAGTCAAAAAAACTATTTGAGCAATCATTACTTATAGCCGAGAAGATTCAAGCAAAAGCTTTAATTACTCAAAATTTAAATGGATTGGCGGCAATTGCCATCCAAGAAAAAGCGTATGTTGAAGCTGGAAATTACTTTAAAAAATCGATTGACATTGCCAAACCACTTGGCTTGAACTTACAACTAGATGAGGCTTATCAAGGATTGGCCAATATCTATAAATCTTTGAATGATGAAACAAAGGCGAGGGCATTTAATGCCTTAAGTAAAGAAATAAAAGATTCCATATACAACGATTCCATTCTTAAAAAAGCAGCCGATATTCAATTGAGGTATGAATCAGAAAAAAAGCAAAACGAGATTGAATTGTATCAGAAAAACCAATTGGTGAACGAACTTAATTTTAAAAAGGAAAGACAAATCAGGTATTTTTTCACACTCCTCTCTGCCCTTCTTTTGCTGTTGGTTGGAATTGTATTTGCATTCTATAGACAGCATAAAAAAAGCAGCGAGCAGTTATATAGTCAAAATGAAGCCTTAACAGATAAGAATAAATCTATTGAATTACAAAAAGAACAATTGTCACAACTGAACGATGTAAAAGACCGTTTTTACGCAATTGTTTCACATGATTTAAGAAACAATTTGAGCACGATGAAATTGTATTTCGACTTGATTTCAAACCCTGCTTTCAAGCCAGAAAATCAACAGGAGTTGACAAAAGAAATTGCCTATTCTGTTCAGAATACCATTGATTTATTAGAGAATTTATTGTTATGGGCATCGAGTCAATTGAAGGGCATTCACATTGAAGCTACACGGCTTCATTTGCATGAAATTTGCGAAAACAGCCTGGACTTATTAAGTGCATCTGCTGGGCAAAAAAACATTCTAATGCACAACAACATTCCAATCAATGCTACTTGTATTGGTGATAAAAACATGATTGAATTGGTGATGCGAAATTTAATTTCAAACGCAATTAAGTTTACAGATGACAAGGGTGAAATTCATATCGAGTTTGAAGATGCAGAACACATGGTAAAGTTCAAAGTAATAGACAACGGAATTGGGATTGATTCGGAAAAATTAGAACGACTTTTTGATGAATATAAAAACAGCAGTGCCAAAGGAACTGCCAATGAAAAAGGAACTGGACTTGGTTTAATGCTTTGCAAATTATTTGTAGAACAAAACAATGGAACCATTCATGCAGAAAGCAAAAAAGGTAAGGGCAGTGTATTTACTGTCACCTTACCTTCTTAAAATGCTTGGTTTAAATTCTTTTATCTGCCAATAAGAATAGGCTTTATACAAACCTTGTTCTGGAATTGAATTTTCAAGTAATATAGGCCCATTAAACCATTTGTATGTATTTGTGCATGGCTATTTTCTATTTGTGATTGTATTGATACCAATGCACCTAATTGGTCAAACATTTCTACATTGAGTATTTTAGAATCTGCACTTGTAATAGAAACTATACCGTTGGCACTTGGATTTGGATAAACGATGATTTTATTCAAATCCATGAATTCATGAATACCTGTTGTTGCCGATTTCTTGAGACATATTTTTCTATTTTCAGAGTAATGAAAAAACTGCCTGTATTTATCTGAAACATTCCAATTGACAAATACAGAATCATTTATAGCAGTATTACCTAAATAAAGATCATACAACTGATGACTTGACAACGCAAAACGAGTTTGTGCATTTTGCATTTTGAAAGAAACAGTATCTAGCTTGTTTTCTGAAAATAAATTTAACTGTTGAACAGCAAATGGATTTGGATTACTCCATTCAAAAACCAAAGAATCGGTTTGGTTAATTAAATCAGTGTCTAAATTCAATTGCACAAATGGAGCAGGTCTAGTTATGATTATAGAATCAAAATTGAGCAATCTGATAAACATACCATATATGTCATTAGTTGCTTTTAGGGAATCATTGAATTCATATTTGCTGAATAAAGCATGAACGTTGAAATCAATATTCAAAGTATCTCCTCGGTCTAATGGTTGCTTCGCCAACATATCGGCAATTGAAATGTTATGTTTTAATTGATTCCCTAAATTAACTTGTTCTAGTTCGGTACCATTCAAATTTACTGATAACACATAAGCGGTTGCATAATCAGAGGCAGTCCATTCCAATTGAATTGTTCCTGTATCGTTTGGATTTACAACTATTTTAAAGCCAGTATTGGGGCTTTTTATTGAAAAATCACCCAATATTTTATCCGCTCTTAAAACATTCACCTGTATGTAATCTGAAATTTTTAAATTATTTCCTTGATTGTTGGATGCAGTAACATTAAATGTAAGTAAAATAGTATTTCCATAAGTGACACCCAACTTTTGCGTTAAACTGTCTAAGAATGCTGAATTCAATACAATAGCCGTATCAGAAGTATTCAGAGTCAACAGGTGTGCATTACTGTTAGATTGATTAATTGAAGTGTCTATACATAATGCATAGGTATTGGCATAATTAGATTTTGTCCAACTGATATTCAATTCATTTCTTTTTTTTCTATTGGCTTCAAAATTAGAAAATGTAGGATTTAAGAAACTAAATTTTTCTGGAACCAATGGCGATTTTAAATAACAAAGAATAGTTTGATTTGATGGCAATGAGTCGTTGTAATTGTTGTAAGACCATACAGTAATGTAAATAGCAATCGAATCACCTTTAGAGAGTTTTACTGTGTTAGCTAATGTGTTCAATTCTACAAAGTTTAATTGATATGTTGTATCTGTACTTTGTAGGGTATTTTTAAGTATTGCAGCACGTTCTATATTGGCAGAGGTATCAATTGAATATGCATAAATAGCTGCCCCTGCTGAACTTGTCCAAGTTAAGTTGAGTGCTTTGAAGTTTATTGAATCCAAATCAATGGTTTTGTTCATTGCTTGAGTGTTCAAAGAAAAATTACCCAAGCTGTTGATATTATTGTTGTTAACAACTACCTGATTCAGTTTTAAATCACCAGTCAATTTTACAATTGCAATTTTAGACTCTGTTACTTGTGCAGGTATTATGGCGCCTTGATTGGTAGTTAAATTCAATCCATTGTTATTGTTGGTAATCAAATACAAAGTAGAATCATTTTGTAAATGCATGCCAGAAATATTGTCGAAATTAGCGGGTAAACCATTTTTATTTAAGTCTATTAAATTTGATTTGGCTGCAGGTACTATTTGATTGGCTGCCAATCCTGTTTCATTCAGAAGAATTTCTACTGGCCCTGTACTTCCGTTGTAAGTATAAATTTTATTGGTTAAAGGAGTTGAATTTTTAATGGAAATCTTACTGATTCTTTTGATTTGTTGGGTTTGATTTTCTGCATGCTCGTAGATTAAAAAGTCATCATTACCAATTGCAACCAATTCATCAATTGTCCAATCTGATGCTGAAAGAGCGCCTTCAGTTCCTGAATTTAGCACCAAATAAGTTGTCAATTCATGAGAAATTGGATTGAAGGCAATCAATCTGTGGATCCTATCTGAATTTGGAATTGAATCTTTAAATAAAGGTTTTGCTGAAATACTGTACAATAACTGTTGAGGAGTTTGGGTTAAATTGCTAAAACCATATCCTGGGTTTGTATATTTAAGCTGTTGGTCTATTAAAAAAACAGAATCGGTTTCGTAAGGGCTAAATTGATAAACAATTTTACTGTTTGCATTCATACAAACAAATCCAGTACGAAACTCATCGAGCATCCAAATATTGTTATTTACAATTGACAAACCTTTTGGATTGTATCCCCTCATTGAAAAAGGACTTAGTTTGTTGGCTTTACCTTCAATACAATCTGAAATGGTATCAGTAAAAGATACCTGTTTTTTAAAATTACTCAAGGTTTCACTTAAATTTCCATCAATAGATTGCTTAAAACTGTAATTGATAGAGCGCTCGTTGATAACAGAAAAGAAATTACTGTCTGGATTGATTCTAACTTTTAATAATTTAGGCTTTAGGCTGTTACTTGGATTGATCATTACTTTGTTTTGACCACAAATGAGATTGTCTTGAACAATTTCTGGGCCTTTTCCGGTAAGCACATAAAATTCGTTTTCGATAGTTGAATTGGTAATGGATTGGTAATTTCCTTCAACAACTGAAATCCCATTTGTATTAGAAATCAATTGTAATTTTTGAGGGGAAATGACTTGAGGTATTGGATGTGCTTTGAGTTGAACCAAATCAAATCTGTATGTTCCAGATGTAGCGTAGCTACCTGTTGTTCCCAAATAACTGCTGCCATTTGGTGAAAATGTAGAAACAATTTTCAATGCAAACAAAGGATTGTTATTTACACCACTAACATTAGAAAAATCAGCTGTTCTATAAATAAATGTATTTGAAACCATAGAACGGTATAAACTATTGGTTGTATCTGTCCCTGGACCAGTATATTGCAACCAATTTACCCCATCAGTGGTGTATAACAATTTAACAAATTTACTTGAGCTAGCTGAATGCCTTTGGTACCATGAAAAAAACAAATTGCAATAGCCACTGGTATTCATTTTAAAAACAATCCCAGAGGTATCTCTTTTGGTACCATTCGTTGGAAAAGTAGCCAATTGTATGCCTGAATTATCACCTAAACTGCTTGAATCATTTACAACACCATCACTGTATGTATTGATTACAGTTCCAGCGAGTTGAATTGAGCCATTTCCTAATTGAGGAATACGAGTTCCTGTTGAAACCGTTGCATCGGCAATTCCAGTTGAATCTTTGGTATTGAACGTCCATTTGTGTAATGAAACTTGTGAGAAACCTAAATAAGGAATCAAACATAAAAGTATCAGTGTAAACTTTTTCATATAAATGCAAATTTATTGAAGGAAGTCATTTTGAATGTTAACTATAAGTTAACAAATGTTTTTAAACAAGAAAAGCGGCTCTAGGCCGCTTTTCTTGTTTAAAAAATTAATTGCAAATTAAGGTTTGGCAACCCCAATAAACAAAGTATTGTTGTTATCAATGATGATAAAGTCATTTCCGTCAACAAATGCATCACCGTTTGCATCAGTCACTAAATATCCTGATGAAAAATTGGTATTGTCATTGTCCACATCAATAAAATCGTTACCATCCACAAATCCATCTTGGTTGATATCACCTCCATAAATTGCATAAACATCATCCTCAACCATTACTTGATTCGCACCATAAGCACTTTGTGCAGCAATAGTAAAATCGTATGCTTTAGAAGCTGAATTCATTGTAACAGGATTTGCACTCCAAGTTTCAATTGAATTTCTATGTTTAACTACTATATAGTATGGATTGTTAAACATAGTTCTAGGCAATGTCATTGAAGTTAATCCTGAAATTGATAAAGTAGGATTTAAAGTCAATTCAGTAGTACTTGTAACTGGATTCACAAAATCAACAGTAATTAAATCTGCATCATTGGCTGTGTAATTTGCAACAGCTGAATTAAACAATGCAGAAGTCATTGTTCTATTTCCAGTAAAAATACCTTGTAACAATACACTTAAATCAAACTTAATGGTAGCTGGGCTATTTGAAAGTTGGTTTAAATGATTTGATTGATTGGTGATATCTGATTGCAATTGTGAAGCGGAATTGTAAGCAAATATTTTAGTTGGATAAGCTTGATTTGTAGTAGAAAAATTCCAGTTGATTGTTGGCACTCCTACAAATTTCTTATTGTTAACTAGTCTGATTGTTGCAATTAATGTACCATCACCTGTTGTAGCCAAAACTTTACCATTTGCATAACCTCCTGTAGGAGATTTTGGTGTTAATCTGATATAGTTTGGATTCACTAATTCCCAATATGATCTACCCGATCCAGAATTAACTGCAACTGGAGTCTGACCTGATGAAGTCAAATCACTAGAAGAAATTAAAACTGTAACTGTTCCACCATTTCTGAAATCGTTAGAGATTGAGAAACCTCCTTGAAACTGAGACATGATGATTGGGAAATTAGTAATGTTAGGATTTGTGTTTTTGATATACACTTTGAACTCATAAATTGAATCACTGATAAAAGTATCTTTTACCATTTTAGCGATATAAGAAAACTTTGAAATGACAGTTGATTGATTCAAATGTGAACTTTGATTGGTAATATCAATTTGTTGAGAAGTAGCCGCATTATAAGCAAATATCTTAGTTGGATAAGCTTGATTTGCAGCACTGAAATTCCAAGATAAATTTGGCGTACCAGAGAAACTGGTAGTATTTGTTAATCTGAATCTAGCAACTTTTGTTCCATTGCCTGAACCAGAGATAACTGTACCATTTGCCAAAATTTTAGGCGTAATCCTGATATAATTCGGGTCAGTTAATTCCCAAAAAGCTCTACCTGAACCCGTATTGCTTGGAGTAGGGATTTGACCAGCCAATAAGCCTGAACTTCCACTTACTACTGATACAGCAACTGTACCACTGTTTCTGAAAGTTGAAGACAAACTTATACCCCCTTGAAATTGAGATAATACAAATGGTGTAGAAGTGGTATTTGTACTTGTATTCTTCAAGTAAATATCAAATTCATACACGTTGGCAGATACCAAAGAGTCATTTGCTATGACACACTGGTATGCCGTTGGAAGTTGGGCATTTGCAGTAAGAACTGCAAATGCTACAATCACCAACAATTTAATTTTTAAACTAATATTTTTCATTTTGTACTGTTTTAAACAGTTGTTTTATTAGAATGGTCTAATAATCTGAATGATGTTTGCAACGTTGTTGTCAACGATTGACAAATCTGAGTTATCTACGATTCCATCATAGTTGATATCTGAAGGAATGTAACCAATAACTGTTTGGTTGTTGCTACAATCAGCCAAGTCAGAAGCATCACACAAACCATCTTTATTGATATCACCACTGAAAATCAAGGTAACATTACCAGCTGATTTAGCGTTTTCTCCATATACGTTTGAAGTACCACAAGCATAACAGATATCAGTTGCTGGTGTAGCAAACGTATTTCTGATAGCTACTGGTTTAGCACTCCAAGTTTCGATACTGTTTCTTCCTGATATAGCGATATAGAAAGATTTACCTAATTCTGAGCTAGGTACTTTTACATTACCAACACCGTTTGAATCCAAAATGGTCTTGTAAGTTTGAACCAATTCGAAAGGAGAAGTTGTAGTGTACAATTTAATAGTTACTGAATCTGGAACTTGTTTGCCAGTAGTCGCATTGTAAGTACCTTCAACAAATGCTTTCACGCTCAATACTGCATTCGCTACTGGAACGAAAGTAGAATTGGTGTAATCGTTGTTGATAGGGTCAAAACTTGCCCAACCAGCTGTCCAGTCTGTTGAACCAAATGCACCTCTGTAGTTTACAGGAGTAATGTTTGGATTGGTGCTCAATTTAGTTGAGGTAGTAAAGTTGTAGTTAGACCACTGAGCAGCTCCTGAAGGAGGTAATAATTTTGCAACTGGGTTGTTGATATCTAAACCTGTTAAACCAACTTGTGAAAGTGTAACAGTATCGTTGCTTCTAGCACTGAACCATGAGCGAAGATTGGCAATTGTAGCAAATACACCAGAACCAATTCTGAAAGGTGCATTGGTAGTATTGTTTGCAGTCATGTGTGCCATGATATTGTTTCTGTATTCTGATGAATCGCCATTTTGGCTACCAGCTACTTCAGTACCATCTAAAAATAAACCAACTCCCCAACCTGCAAATACTGAGTTCATGATACTCAATTGAGAACCTCTGCGGATACGCGCACCTTTACCACCATCACCATTTACTAAACCTTGGTATCCTGTTGCCAAAGTTCCATTGAAAGCAGCTCTTGGACCGATTGAAGTTACGTTTGAGAAAATAGCTCTAGTTCTTGGACTTGTATAATAATTTGCGAATACACCGTTTGCAGGAGCATCGTTGTTGTCTGATTCAAAACCTTCTGAAGTTGAAACTGAAGGGTTATCAGCAATTTGTGGATCACGGATAGCTAAAGCAAATTGTACTGTTCCTGAAAAACCGTTGTCTGTATCAAAATCGTCATCTAAAGTTTTGTAAACAATTAAGTTTTTGCAATTAACTGTTCCACCAAACCACTCAAATCCATCATCACCACTGTATGAAACCTGAACGTTTTCAACAGTTGTTCCGCTTCCAACACCAGCCAAAGTTAAACCATTGGTTTCGTTGTTTGAAGCAAATGCAATACCAGAGAATTCAATACGTACAAATCTGAAAATCCCAGAATTGTCGTCACTCACATTACCACCAAATAAACCAGCAGCACCAAATAAACCACCTTCTGCTTGACCATATCCTACTGGGAAGTTAACTGGAGCTCTACCACAAATAATTACACCACCCCAATCACCTGCAGATCTTGAACCAGGTGCTTGGTCTGAAGTAAATACAATAGGTCTGTTAGCAGTTCCTTCAGCAATAATTTTAGCACCTCTTCTGATGATCAAGATAGCTTTGTTGCTTGCGTTTTTAACACCTTGAATGATTGTACCTGGTTGAATTGTCAAGGTATAACCACTGTCAATGTTTACTTGGCCAGAGATTTTCCAGATTTTATCATTGGTCCAAGTTGTATTGGTAGAAATGTTTCCTGATACTAATTGGGTAGTTGGTTGGTAAGATACTGAGTAATCAGTATTGATAGGATTCCAGTTGGTCCAACCTTGAGTCCAATCTGTAGATCCGAAAGCACCTTTATAAGAAACAGGAGTAAAGAATGAGTTAGTCAATTTTGAAGACGTAAAGCTTGCACCTGTTAACTGTCTAGAACCAGAAGCTGGGATTAATTTAGCCATAGGATTGCTGATGTCAAGACCTGTCAAACCTAAGTTAGCTAATGTGGTAGTATCGTTGCTTCTAGCTGCAAACCAAGAACGGATATTAGAGATAGTAGCAAATACCCCAGAACCAATTCTGAAAGGTGCATTGGTAGTATTGTTTGCAGTCATGTGCGCCATGATATTGTTTCTGTATTCTGATGAATCGCCATTTTGGCTACCAGCTACTTCAGTACCATCTAAAAATAAACCAACTCCCCAACCTGCAAATACTGAGTTCATGATACTCAATTGAGAACCTC
>Ga0209400_1001152_pt1 | contig 22061 bp, 21 predicted proteins | sample M_130807_EF_Meta_FD_187313 | JGI IMG/M metagenome (GOLD analysis project Ga0209400, IMG submission 187313) | Freshwater microbial communities from Lake Montjoie, Canada to study carbon cycling - M_130807_EF_MetaG (SPAdes) (version 2) | ecosystem: Environmental > Aquatic > Freshwater > Lake... | reverse complement strand
CAGCGACGCCGGGGAGGATTCACCGAACCGACTGCTCAACACCGGTGTGATCACCGAACTCCCGACCAAGCCGCTCGGCGTTGCAGCAGCATCGCCGAGCGGTGGTTCGACCAAGATTTCCTGGACACGTTCGACCTCAGCCCCAGTCATCGACCAAACCGTCAACGCATACAGCAACGGCATACTCATCAAGACAACCGTCGTCTCGGCCACAGCCACCTCGCTCACCTTCGGACCCCTCGCTCCCGGCTCCTCCTACACATTCACCGTGCAAGCCCGGAACATCGTCGGCCTGAGTGCGGAGTCGACTCCGTCGAACACAATCGTGTGGCGCACAGCGCCGGCGATCCCTGCTGCGGTCACCGCGGCGATGAATCCGACCGGTACCGCATCGCTCACCTGGACCATCGCCTCCGACGGAGGTTCGGCCATCACCGAGCAGACCGTACGCATCTACCGAGGCTCTGACCTCGTGGCCGCCCCCACGCTGAAGGGAACCGCAACCGGATTCACCACCTCCACACCGCTCGAGGCCGGCATCGCCTACAAGTTCACTGTGCAGGCGCGCAACGCCATCGGAACGAGCACCGCCTCGGCCTACTCCAACACCGTCACCCGAATAACGGCGCCGGCCGCGCCCGCTGAGGTCCGTGCGTCTCTGAACTCGCAGTCGAAGGCCGTGATCGTCTGGGTACCCGGCTCGACCGGCGGGGCCACCGTCACCGAGCAGGCCATCACGATCTACGCCAATGGCATCGCCATCAGTTCGTTGACTGTCAGCGCCTCGGCAAGGACAGTGACGACACCAAGCACACTGCCCGTCGGTGTTCCGTACACATTCACCGTGAAGGCGAAGAACGCTGTTGGCTGGAGCAGCGAGTCGAACAGATCCTCATCGGTCACGCGTCGTCGCTGATCCTGCCGTTCAAACGATCCGCACCTGTTCATCGTCGAACTCCACAACGTCGCCGGCCCGCAGCTGACGACCTCGACGGATCTCGATCTCACCGTTGACCAGCACCTCGCCGCCGGCGAGCAGGAGCTTGGCATCAGCACCGGAATCCACGAGGTTGGCCAGCTTCAGCAGTTGGCCCAGACGAATGGTTTCCGTGGTGATCTCGATGTCGTGCACGATGACAGCATGGCCGTGATGGACCGGCGATGCCATCGCTGATGGTGCCCTACGCTTCGGCCACGATCACGTCGGGTGAGCCCGGCTCGAGACATCGGCGATTCCGTCATCGCCGCAGGGGGAGACATGGACAGTTCTGAGGCACGCAACCGCGAAGTGGTCGAGCTGTATTGGGACGCGCATTTCAAGCGCAACTGGGAACTCATGGCCACGTTCTTCACGGACGATGCGCATTACACCGATGTCGGCATGGACCCGGTTGGCGCCACCGGTGGGGCCGACATCGTCCGCCGACTCAAGATCGGCATCGAACCGCTGTCGGGCTACTACCACTTCCCGAAGCACCTCGTCGCCCAGGGAAATCTGGTGATCTGGGAACACATGGAGCGCTGGATGTTCCATACGGGTGAGGTCGTCGACCATCCGTTCGTGAGCGTGATGCAGGTGCGCGACGGCAAGATCTGTCGGTGGCACGACTACTCGCATATCGGCAACATCATCGACAACGCTCCGGCCTGGTGGCTCGAGCACATCATGAGCGGCGGCACGAACCCGATCCCCGAGGCCTGATCAGCGCATCGCTCGAGACATCAGGGTGACGCTGAACTCGTGTCCGCCGAGGATTCGGGTATGCGGCTGTTCGTGACGGAAGCCGAAGGACTCGAAGGCGAGTCGGGCGCAGTCGGAAACGGTTGCCGTCAGTTCGTGCACGCCACGGGAGCGGGCGTGTTGCTCGACCACCGTGGCGAGCGCAGCGCCGACCCCGCGCATGACGACGGCGGGGTCGATATAGAGCATGTCGAACTCATCGGGTTCGGCGAAGGTGGCGAACCCGACGACCTGGCCCGCCGAGGCCTCAACCTCGAGTTCGGCCACATACGTGGTGTGATCAGTGATGAGCGTGAGGGCTCGCTCGACATTGAGCGCAGCAGCCCATGCAGCAACCTGCGGCCGTGCGTAGAACGGTGGCGCCAGCTCGGTGATGGAACGGGTGAAGACATCGAGCAGTGCGGGCGCGTCGGCAGCGGTGGCGGGGCGGATGGCGATGGGCTGCGCGGTGGTCATGTCAGATCTCCGGATGGCAGGTGAGCGTGGACCCATTGCCGTCGGGCAGTCGGTCGACCCGGATGCCCAGTTGGAGGTCCTCCTTCATGGCTTCGACATGGGTGATGACCCCCACGGTACGGCCAGTGGCGTGGATCTGATGCAGGGCATCGACAGCCTGCCCGAGTGCCTCGGGATCGAGTGAGCCGAACCCTTCATCGACGAAGAGCGCTTCGAAGACCCGACCCGAAGCTGAACCACCCTGACTGACAACATCGGCCAGACCGAGAGCGAGGGCCAGGGATGCTTGGAACTGTTCGCCGCCACTGAGCGAACCGGGTCGACGGGCAACGCCAGTGTGAGCGTCGAGCACCCTCAGGTTGAGGCCCGCCTGGGAGCTGCCGTGGTCGGCGGCATCGGTGCGCTCGAGGCGATAGCGACCGGCGGTCATGCGTTCGAGATGGATGCTGGCCGCCAGGACCACGCGATCGAGTTCACCGGCGAGCACCCAGGTTTCGAGCGACACCTTGCGCGGTCCCTGTCCATCGCAGGTGCGGGCCAGTGAGGTGAGTTGATCGGAGCGTTCGAAGGCGTCGGCTGCAATGGCGGTGATGGCCCGGGCTGACTTGAGATCCTCGGAGGCCTGACCGAGACGCTCGTCGATACGCGAGACATCGTCGGCGAGGGTCTGGGCGGTCGTGAGTTTGGTTGCCGCATCGGCCTGAATCGCAGTGATGTCGGGGCACTCAACTGGGAGGTCGAGCGCCTCGAGTTCGGGAAGGCGAGCGTCGACACTGGCCCGGCGGGTGTCGTGGGTCGCGACTTCAGCCTCGAGGGCGACGCGCTGGCTGGGTTCAACAACTGCCGCCTCGGCTGCAGCACGATCGGCGAAACCGGAGGCAACGAGTGCGTCAGCGACGAGAGTCTCCGTCGTGCGAACAGCGCCAAGGGCGTTCTCGAACTCGGTGAGCGCCCTGCTCCACTTCGTGGTTGCGGTGTCGAGTTGATCGATGGCCTGCGAACGACGTTCGAACACTGCAACCAGTGCGGCACCTTCGGTGTCGAAGCGTTCTGCGAGCGCACCCAGGGCACCGCGCGCGGCGTCGAGTTCGGCAGCGGCCGCAGCTTGCTCGGCACCCAGACGGGCGAGATCGACGTCGAGTTCGGTGGCCCGCCGGATGAGTTCGTCGCGATCGACCCGTATGGCTTCGACCGCAGCGCCCAATGCAGCGCGCTCGCGCACCGCGGCCTCGGAATCCGCGAGTGTCGCCTGCGCCGAGCTCAGGTGGTTCGTGAACTCGGCGATCGCCAAGCCTGCGTCGTCGCCGAGCGAGGACAGGAGCAGACGCAGTTCCGTGTCGATGGCCTCAACCGCGGCGGCCGCTTTCGAGGCGACGGCGGCGGCGCGGTCCAGTTCGGCGGCATCGACTGCATCGCCGGCTGCGGGGCTCGCTGGAGACGGATGCTCGGTGGCACCACACACAGGACAGGGTTGCTCGGCCACAAGTTCGGCCGCCAGCCGCGGCGCAGCATCGGCGATGAACCGAGCCGTCAGGGTCTGCTGCTGACTCGAAGCAGCAACAAGCGCCGTTGCTGCGTCTTCCTTCTTGATGACGAGCTCGCCAGCGCGAGTGGCGGCGGCGAGACGATCGGAGGCCGTGGTGACCGCGAGCTGATGAACGGCGAGTAGGTCGGCAACCGGGGCGAGTTCGACAAGGCGGTTGTCGCGAACCTCGAGGTCGGAGTCGATCTCGCCGAGACGATCGGTGATGCCTGCTCGTTCCGCGGTGGAGGAATCCAGCGAGCTCGAGGCATTCTGCAGCTTGGTGGTCGCGTCGATCACTGCATCGAGTGCACGTCGTTGCGTTGTCACACCACTTCGGGCGTCGGCGATGGCCGTGACAAGTGGTTCGAGCGAGTCATGAGCCACGACACCAGCAGGTGTGCATGCGTCGACGACAACCTGACGAGTGGTGTCGCGAGTTTCGGTGGCACTGTCGGCGGCGAGTGCGGCTGCATGCAGGGCAGAGATTGCGGTGGCCACCGGCTGGGCCGAGGTGTCGGCCACCAGTCGGGCGCGGGTGGTCGCAATGGCCGGGGCCTGCTCATCAAGAGCGACGGCAACTGCGCGGAGGTCGCGACGGACGGTCCAGTCGTCGACCACTCGCGTCGCAGTGGCCTCGAGTTCGGAGGCGACTCGTGACGCGTCGGCAGCACGACGAGCAGCGCCACGGCGACTCGCGGCAGCGGTGTCGAGCTCGGCACGAAGTGCATCGAGGGCCTCGATCGAGGCGGCCGCAGCGGCTTCTTCGTCGATGATGAGCGGCACCTCATGGTCGAGGTACTCAGCCGCCTGGCGGAGGTTGTTGATGAGGCTGTGGCGGTGGTTGCCGAGCTGGGCCTCGATGGCGGCCACCTCTGCCTTGGCCAGCGACGCACGGGTCTTGAGACGATCGGTGACCGTGAGCCAGCGGCCGGTGTCAAACAACTGACGCAACAGGGGCTGGCGCTCTTTGGTGTCGGCGAGAAGGAACTGCTGGAACCGACCCTGGGGAAGCAGCACCACCCGCTCGAACTGGTCGGCGTTCAGCCCGACCAGACCGGCACACTCGTCGGAGGCTGTCGACGCTCTGGAGGCCAGCGTGACATCGTCGAGCTCACGGACCAGCACAGCGGCAGCCGGCTTCTTGACGAACTCGGCGCCATTTCGCTTGCCCGCCCGGAGCTGCTCGGGAGATCGTTCGACGCGATATGCCACGCCGTCGACCTCGAAGCGAAACGTGACCGAACACAAGATGCTCGGGTCAGCGTGATGCGAGCGGATATCGCCGGCCTCACGGACCCCGGGCACCTTGCCATAGAGCGCATAGGCCATGGCATCGAACACGGTGGTCTTTCCCGAACCAGTGGGACCGGTGACGACATAGAGACCCAGACCCGACAAGGCGGTGAAATCGATGAACTCGGTACCTGGATAGGAACCGAATGCCGTGAGCGACAGCGACAGCGGCTTCATGCCACACCCTCCGAGCCGGTGAAGACCTCGTTGAGCACATCGGTGAGGGCCTCGAGCTGCAAGGGGCTGACCTCGGAGCCCACCACCGTGGACCAGAACTCGTTGGCCTCCTCGAGCGGGGATCGACGCTGCGGCGGCGGCACCCCGTCGCCCCCCAACTCGACCGTGGAACCGGAGAGCGACATGACGACATCGATGATGTGCGGATAGCGATCGGCGAGACGCGACTTGGCGTCGGTGACATAGGTGGAATTGGTGAGCGTGGCCCGCACGTAGCAACTGACGGCCTCGGGATGGGCGTCGGGGGCGAGCAGTTCCTCGATGGTGCCGGTGATGGAGGCCACCCGCCGACCAACGGGAACCGGCTCGGTGACGACTGAACACACACCGTCGGGCGCCATATCGATGATGACCACGGACTTCGCCGCAGTTTCGGAGAATGAATACGGCAGGGGTGTACCCGAGTATCGGATGGTGTCGGTGCCCCCGATGACCTGTGGGGTATGCAGATGCCCGAGGGCGACATAGGAGAAACCGTCGAGCAGTTCGGAACCCACACGATCGGTGCCACCCACGGAGAGTTGCCGCTCCGAATCAGACACCGATGAGCCGGCAACGAACGCATGCACGATGGCGAGCGACCGAGCACTTCCAACCTCGGCCAGCGAGGAGCGAGCGGTGTCGAGCGCGGCACCGAGCACGGATGCATGGGTACGGGCCTCGTCACGCTCGATGAATGCGGCCTTCCACTCCGGCGGAGCGGCCTGGGGATCGAGGAACGGAACCGCGACCACGTCGAGCGGCCCATCGGGGAACTCGAGGCGGATGATCTCGCCGGCTCGCTCGTAGCCGCCCCGCACGTAGATGCGGGCAGCATCGGTGAGGCCGTCGTGAGCAGCCACACGATCGGCGCCATCGTGATTCCCGGCAATGGCGACCACGGCCACCCCCCGGGCGGCGGCCGACTGCAGCACCTGACGCCACAGCGCCACTGACTCAGTGGGCGGGATGGAGCGGTCGTAGAGATCGCCGGCAACAACGAGCAGCTCGATGCCGTGGGTGTCGATGGTGGCCAGCAACCACTCGACGAACGCCTCCTGATGGGCATGGAGCGACACGGAGCCGAGACTTCGACCGAAGTGCAGGTCGCTGGTGTGGAGGATCTTCATGGGTGGTCCGATCGTAGGAGGGGACGGTGCACCGGGGGGCTGAACCCCCCGCCACACGAACCATGAACGTACGAACCGGCTGTGACAGTGCCCCGAACCGCCCAATGGGGTCTTTCTGCCCGCCCGATGTGCGCAGGAGGGGTCCGAGCAGATAGGAAGGGGGTCGCAAGGAGAAGAGGTCGGCGGCGCTGGTTGCCAGCGACCATTCGACGGAATCACCCCCCTTCTCCGGTGTCCTGACAAGTAATCCCGCTCGTGCGGTCCTCCCCGGAGTTCCCGCCCGTGCGATCCAGTGTTGAGGGTCCTCGACCCGTCACCCCCATCGGAGTCATCACCATGACCACCACCGCACCCGAAACCGATCTCCTCGGAGTCGTGCTCACCCCCCGTCAGATCTGGGAACTCCTCGATCTCGTCAACGATGCCGAGGGCGATGCCGATGAAGACGTCCTCGACGCCGTCGCCGGAAAACTGCGTGCCCCGCGTGTGTTCACCCGGGTGAGCGCCGCCCGCTACCAGGGTCGTCTGCTCGCCCTCGAGCCCGACGAACATGAGGCACTGCTCGCCCTCGTCGAGGACGACGTCACCCCGAGCGATGCCGTCATCGAGTCCGTGAGCGCTGCGCTCATCGCTCTCGTGCCCGACCGTGGTCGCGGTTCGGGTCGCCCCAACAAGGGCTGAAGCCCGCATGACTGATGCGTCGGCGGCCGCGGAGATCCGCGCCCGCAATCTCGCCACAGTTCGTTCGGCGTTCGTGGCCATCGCGGCGGGCGACGCCGAAGGACAGCTGTCACACTACGCCGACGACGTCATCTTCGAACTGCCCTACACCGATCCGCCCAAGCGCTCGACCACCCGGGCCGAGGCGCTGGCCAACATCGCCGCGGCATTCACCGTGTTCCGGTTCGAACTCAATATCACCGCCGTGCATGAGTGCCTCGATCCCGACGAACTCATCATCGAGTTCACCGGCGGTGGCAGCTATCTGCCCACCTCAGCGCCCTACGCCAACGTGTACATCGCTGTGTTCCGCTTCCGTGACGGGCTCATCTGCTTCCAACGCGAGTTCTTCAACCCGGCGACTACCGCGAAGGTCATCGCCGGGTCCTGACACCACCGGCTCGGCGATCGAGCTGCGAATCAGACCGACCGGCGACCCTCGCGCCAACGGGTGTAGCGACCGGGCTTGGGCCAGCTCACCAGTTCCGGTGTGAGCGGATCGAGCGTGCCGGCCTGCAACGCGCCCACCCACACTCCCGTGCTGTAGGTGACATCGTCGGCCACGCGACAGGCCACGAATGACACCGGATCGAGATCGGGTCGTTGCCGCACCCAGTCGATGATGCTCGGCGCAAGAGCGGCCGCAACCAACGTGAACCGGAACCGTCGATTGGGAATGAGCACACCGAGCGCGAGTGTGATGGGCCAGAACGGGCGCAACAGCGCCTGCGCGAACGAGCGACCAACCGACAGATGACCGAGACCAGCCAATTGCGCCGCCACCGGCAGCGGGTGATCAATCGAGTCCAACTTCTTCGAGAGCATCACCGCAGTTGCCCCGACAACACCGGTGGCGCTGACGAGATGACCGCTCGCCGCCAATGCCCAGGTGGCGATGCTCCAGGTCGAAGTCTCAACCGGCGCCAATGCACCCGGATGTCGCAACGCCAATGGTCCTGCGGACGTGCCGTAGTCGAACCGACGACGGGCCCAGGCCAACGGGCGCGTGCGATGCCGATGGGCCACGCGGGCAGTGGGTTGGTAACGCACTGACCAGTCGGCCTCGTCGAGTCGCCACACCAGGTCGACGTCTTCACCGACCTGCATCTCATCGTCGAACCCGCCCAGTGAGCGCAGCACCTCGGTGCGCGCCACCATCGCAGCGGATGGAACATACGAAACCCGCGTGCGGGCCCGTACCCGCGCGGCGTCGTCACCGAGATCGAGTGCGCTGCGGTGATGCTCGAACCGGGCCAGCATGCTCTGCGCACCAACTGGTTCGGTGGGAATGATTCGAGGAGCAACCAGCGCCACCTGCTCATCGGCGAACAGTGGCAACAATGCGTCGAGCCAACTCGATTCCGGTTCGCAATCGGCATCGATGAACGCCACGAGCGCGGTGGTCACCGCATCGAGGCCCGTGTTGCGCGCGGCCGCCGGGCCTCCCTGAATCGCCCGACGGTGCAGAGTGATCGGCACGCCATCGTCGGTGCGCGTCGGTGTTTCGATAGGAACCGAACTGTTGTCGTCGATCACGAGGATGCGCGCCACACGCCCCACCGAATGCACAAGGCGCGGCGGCAACTCACCGCGAACCGGGATGACCACGGTGACATCGGCAACCGTGAACGGCCCGTCGATGGCGATCGGATGCACGAGGCCGCCGTCGAGCAGTCGCCGGGTGAGCGTCGCAGCGGCGGTGCTGTCGGGCACCGCTTCACCGGCCAGCAGACGATCGACGAGACGGGCGCCGTTCTCGGTCACCCGCATCACTCGCAACGGCGATCCACCCATAAGCACCGTGCCGGCACCGTGCCGTTTCAGCGACGTGTCAGCCACGACCCGCATCCCGACCAACGAGGAATCACTCATTGATCGACCATTGACGAGACCCGCGCGGAAAGATCCGCAGCCAATCGCGCGAACAGTTCGGCACCTTCATCGGCCGACGCTCCGCTGGGATCACCGAGCACACCGTTCGGCGACACTGCTCGCACACCACCGGTGCGCATCAACGGCAGCAATTCCACCAGCGGCTCGGTGGCGCCAACTGACGCGAGATCGAGTCGCACCGCCGACGGATCGAGATGCAGCATCAGCGAGGTTTCCGTGCGACCAGCATGAGCATCGCCACTTGGTACCGAGGGCGAGAACGCGACCACCGAATGGCCCTCGGCAACGAGCTGCGCGGTGGCTCGTTGCATCGATTCGAGATTGCCGCCATGACCATTGACGAACACCACATGCGCGAAGTCACGGTTCGAGCGCACCAACTCCACCAGCACGAGATTGAGAACATCAGAGCCGATGGAAAGCGTGCCGGCGAAGCCTTCATGTTCACCAGAGGAACCGATGGCGATCGCCGGCGCCACCAACACATCGGTACGTGTCTCGGCCACAGTCCCTGCAAGCGCAACTGCGATGCGAGTATCGGTGTCGAGCGGAAGATGAGGCCCATGCTGTTCGAGACTGCCCACCGGAACCAGTAGGACGCTCGCCGCCGCGGACGACACCTCGGGTGAGGTCATCGACGACAGATCCTTCAGGGCCATCTCCGTATCGTCGCACCTCCCGACCACCACCGCAGACGTCGGCGGAGGTATTCAGCCCTGCAGCGCCTCGGCGATGGCTTGGGGGATCGACGAAGGCCCGGCGAGGCTCACGCATCTCGCGCCCACAGACGCCGCCAGTTCCTCAGCGTCCGCGCTGTCGCCCGCCGGAGCGAGGATCACCAGTTCGTCGAGCGCCGACGCGGCCACCGCGGGATCGCCACCCAACGTAGGCCGGGCATCGGAGAGCAGGATGGTGATGCGGCGAGTGGCCCGCGACCGATCGAGCTGCTCACGAGCAGTGCGCAACCCCAGCGCGAGATCAGTCGGACCATGACCCCGGAGGCGCAGCAGAGCGTCGACAACCTGCTCGGGTTCGCGCCCCGAACCCTGCGATGCGATCACCACAGACTCCTCGGCGAAAGCCACCACGCTGGTGTCGATCGGCGCCCGCCACAGACACGCTGCGGCCGCAACCGCAGCAGCGGCGAGTCGTTCGCCGGTCATCGAACCGCTGCGATCGATCAGCAGACACAGCGCAAGTGAGGGCTTCGACCATTCGCGAGCGTGCAGGTCTTCGAGTGACGGCGCTTCGTCGTGGGCCCGGGCGATCGCCAGGGTTTCAATGCCACGGTCGAGATCCAACTCGCCATCGGATCGATCGGCGCGCGCATGACGAAGCCGACCAATACCCCGTCGACGCGGCACACCCGAGCGCACCACATCGACAACCACCCGCCCGGCCAGCTCGCGCGCCAGCCGACGCAGTTTCTCGTCGGTGGCGCCGCTGAGTGACGCCAACAGCGCAAGCGCAGCGTCGGGGTCATCACGCATCAGGTCATCGAACGCGGCCTCATCGAGTTCGCCCACCTCGGGCGACACTTCATCGAACCCGGGCTGACGACTCAAACTGTGCCGTGAGGTCGTGCGCCGCGCCGCCTCGGCCAACGCCTCCTCTGCCTCTTCGCCCTCGAGCGTGCGCTCCTCATCGGAGGGCTGGGCGCCGGGCCGGCCCCCGGGTTGGGGGCTCAGGCTTTTCCCGCGCCCGCCTCCGCCGGCGAACCATCGGCGCCGGAATCGCCAGCACCGTCATCGTCGGTCTCGGCGGGGTTGGCGGCCCACAGTTCGCGCACCACATCCTCGGCGTTACGACCGCCACCCTCACGCACACGGATACGACCGGAAAGCGCCGCGAGCGCGGCGTCGAGCCCAAGAGAATCATCGTCGATCGAACCATCACGCAAGGACGCGAGCTGTTCAGCAATGAGCACGAGGTCTATCGATCCGCGAACCGACGACCCGATGCGCACATCGCCATGCACACGACTTGCTCGCACCACACGCACGGCCCGACGGCCGATCTTGCTGTCGCCGACCGATCCGGTTTCGCGCGCCACGATCCGGTTCTCGTCGATGAGTTCCTGGTACCCCATGACCACCCGACACACCCGGTCGTAGACCGCAGACGAGATTCGAGCAGTGCCGATGGCATCGAAGGGATTCATAGCCGCAACAACACGGAACCCTTGGGCAGCAACAACCCGACCAAGCCGGGGCACGGTGAGCTCGCGCTCGCTCATCGCCGTGATGATGACATTGAGGGTTTCCTCGGGTACGCGATTGATCTCCTCGATGTAGAGGAGGGCCCCGCTGCGCAGCGCTTCGACGAGAGGTCCGTCGAGGAACACCTCGGGCGAGTAGCCCTCGGCCAAGACGCGAGCCGGATCAAAGGTGCCGATGAGACGGGCGGGGGTGAGCTCGGCGTTGCCCTCGACGAAGACCAGTTCGACATCGGCCGCCGCGGCCAATGCCCGCAGCAGCGTGGACTTGCCGGTGCCCGGAGGCCCTTCGAGCAGCACATGACGATCGGCAGCCAGCGCGGCAACCACAACTTCGATCTCGGAACGACGACCTACTACGACCGCATCAAGAGCGTCGACAACACTGCGAGTGAAACTGCTCATGCCCGGAAACCACCGTTCACATCGATGATGGCACCGGTGAGCGACCCGGGCGCATCGACGCAGAGCCATTCAACCGTCGCGGCAATCTCGTCGGGTTCGATCAAGCGTCCGATGCGGGCCTGATCGACGAATCCATCGACCGATTCGAGGCCGTAGATCGCGGCGCTGGCCCGCAGCATCTCGGTATCGGTGGAACCCGGGGCCACAGCGTTGGCGGTGATCCCGGTGTTGCCCAGCTCGGCGGACAGCGCACGCACCAAGCCAGCGACTCCGTGCTTGGCCGCCGAGTACGCGGCCATCTGCGGAAGACCGTGATGCGCAGCAGCCGAGGCGATAGCCACGAAACGACCATTGCGTGGCTCGGGAGCACCAACCATCGCTGGCAGTGCAGCACGAGCCAGGTTGAACACACCGGTGAGGTTGATGTCGATCATGGAACGCCAGGTGTCGTCGTCGGTCTCCCACACTGGTGCGCCGCCGGCGACTGCGCCAGCAGCGGCCACCACTGCGTCGATGCGTCCATGACGTTCGAGTACCGCGGCGACAACCTGATCGATCTCGGCACCATTGCGAACATCGGCACTATGGGCCTCGCCATGACCACCGCACGCGGCGGTGGCGACATCGAGCTCAGCACCGGTTGCGTGTCGATACGGCCCCGGAATGGTGTGCAACCGAGCCGGATCGGTGGGTAGATCGATGAGCGCCACGGTGTACCCACGAGCAGCGAGACGCTGCGCAGAAGCAGCACCGATACCGCGCGCACCCCCGCTCACGATGGCGACCGGACGATCAGAGAACATGGGTTCAGATCCTACGACCCGAGCCTGCCGACCGACAGAAGTCGCGGCTGCGGTGTGCGAGGCTCTGACATGGCTGATCCCGCCCCGCAATCCGGTGCCGACCCGCTGTCGATCGATCTCGCCGATTTCGATGCTGTGGGCCTGCTGACCGAGGCCATCGTCTCTCTCCGAGCCCATGTGCTCATAAATGAACTCGAAGCTGCAGCAACGATCACCGCGCCGGCGGGCTGGCACCGGCTCGTCATCAACGCGAAGAGCGGCGGCAGCAGCGTGCTGGTGATCCGGTTCAACGAACTCTCGGTGTCACGGACCAAGAACGTGGCGACGGCGCTGCATAAACGGGGTTGGCAGCTCGATGAAGACCATGAGGGAGCGACGCTGCGTCAGGCGCCCGGCACCACCGCCACCGATGTGGCCTTTGAAGTGCTGGCCGCGCTCACTGTGGGTGGCGCCCCGCATGATGTGCGCGAGATGAACGCCTCCGATTCCACTGGCGCTTCTGTCGAACTGCGCAACTAATCGCTCGCCTTTACTCGCACCGACAACGATGTAACGAACTCCCTCTTCGTTCAGGATCTCGCAGATCCGAACCGGGTCATACATCAGTCCGACGTCACCGACTGGTGGAGACCCGCGGCATGTTGCACAGCCAGACGTTGGTTGGCGGCCTCGACCATGACCCGCACGCGCTCGGGAACGGTCAGACGGAGTTGGGCGCGAATCTGGGCAACATCGACCCCACGATCGTCCTCGCACGTACTGAGTGACTCCACGCTGAAGATTCTAGGAGCCTCGCCCGGAGAACGCCCCCGACCGAGGCGCTAAAGCACCTGCACCAACCCACTGGCGGCAATCGCCTCGAAGTCTGAGTCAGCATGCAGCAATGGGACGTCGAGGCGGCGAGCGGCGGCGGCGATGAGGCAGTCGATCATCCGCCGAACCGTGCGACCATCGCGTCGACAGGTTCGGTAGATCATCGCAGCATCACTGAAATCGCTCGGCACCGTTTCGACCAGGGTGGCGCGAGCGAGAAGACGCCGCAGTTGCAACAGCTGCACTTCGTCACGCGCACCGGCGAGGATCTCCATCTCGATAGCACCCGTGATAGCCAACGCATCATCGTGGGCAAGCAGTCGGGCGAGGTGTTCGCCTGCTTTCGAGCCATTGGCCCGCAGGAAGTCGATCCAGGCGGAGGAATCGACGAGAATCATTCGAACCGGGACCCGCGAAGCTTCGCGAGGTCGCCTTCCCAACCCGATCCGCGCATGGCGAGCGCCTCATCGGTGCTCATGGGCTCGACCGCCAAGGATCGAAGAGCGAAATTGACCGCATCGCGCTTGGTGCTGAGGTGGAAACGGTCCATCACCGCCTGACAGGCCGCTTCATCGATATCGATATTGGTGCGTGCCATACACCAATAATACACCTCGGTGCCCAAAGCGGTCTCACCCGAAGCAGTCACGCCCGGAGGACGCCCCTGACCGGTGCGCTACAGCGAGCCGAGGTCGAACTCGGGCAACGGGAACACGACCTGCTCGTTTTCGGGGCCCGGCACCGCGGTGCGCGAGAACGATCCGTACCGACGACGGGCCAGCCACCATTTGCCGTCGTGACGTTCGAACCGGTCGTGATACACGCCGTAGGCGTTGGTTCGTCGGCCATCGGACACGTTCTGGCGGAGCTCCTGCATGTACATGCGGGCCCCGGCCACGCCAGCGGCCACGTCGACCTCGATCACGGTATTGAGGATCACGAACTCGAAGAACTCGAACTGGGTGAGCGACTCGCCGATGAACCCGCCGATGGCGTCGGGACCATCGAAACGCATCTCCTGATCGCCGAGGTTCAGTTCAAGGGAACATGTGGGCCGCATGATCTCGTGCAACTCAGCCCAGGCCCGGCGGGTCACGATGTCGGCGTACCGGTTCTGGGTGCGACGGATGTCGAGATAGTCGAGTGCCTCGACGAGACGGTCCTCGGTTGATCGTGCGTCGGTCGATCCTGCATCGGTGCTGGCCATGATGTTCCCCCTGGTCGTCGACCGCAGCGCTTCGATGAGCAGCACTCCGCGGTTCCCTCGGCAAGGTAGCCCGATCCTCGCCAACCGCGTGCAGACACCGCCTGGGTTTGGGAGGATGGCGGCTCATCGTTCTCGAGGGGGAGACATGAGCGAACTCGAATCGCGCAAGAAGTTCAACGAACTGCTCAGCACGTTGCAGCAGGCTGCCGACGAGTGGGTGGTGCCCGGGGTGGCCATGAGCGACGACGATGTCGCCGAGGGTTTCCGCATCCTCACCCACATCCTGCAGAGCGCCCTGTACTCCCATCAGGAGTTCGACCCAGACCGGCCCGTGTTCCACCGCATCGTGTCACCCACCCGTTCGTTCACCGGCGATAACTCCGACGCGCTCTACTTCGAAACCCCGGTGGCGCCGGGTCGCGAGTACATCGTGCGGGGCAACCTCGCCGGCGCGGTGTACACCTCGTTCACCATGGAGGCCGGCGCCGCCGACGGCTCGTACTCCTCGCACACCTCGGGCGTTCTGCGCGACGACGATATGGATGTCGACGCAGACGGCAACTACGAGATCCGTCTCGGTGGTGCGCCGGCGGAGCGCAACTGGCTCGGTATTCCCGACGATGGTGGTCGCATCACCACCCGTCATTACTTCGAGTTCCCGTGGGCGGCTTCGGCCTCGCAGACCATGCATGTGCCCATCAGCATCGAGGTGCTTGATCCCCCCGCGGCACCGCCGCGCTGGAACGATGAACGCGTCGCTGCGGGTATCCAACGGGTCATCAACCATGTGGCCACCAAGACCATCAACTCGCCGGCACCATCCGAGGACACGCCGATTGCGTTCGTTTCTCGGGTACCCAATGTGTTCCCGCAGCCGGTCGTGCCCGGCGATATGGCGTTTGCCGCGTTCGATGCCGCCTATTCGATGGCGCCGTATCTGATCGGTCCCGATGAGGCGCTCATCATCACCGGGCGCTGGCCCGAGTGCCGGTTCGGCAATGTGTGCCTGTGGAACCGCTGGTCGCAGATGTACGACTACGTGAACCGTCAGGTCAGCCGCAACCGCGCCAACACCACACTCAATGCCGATGGCACCTTCACCATGGTGCTGGCCCATGAAGACCCGGGTCATCCCAACTGGATCGACACCGAAGGCCGCCCATTGGGCACCGTGTTCTGGCGGTTCTTCCTGCCCGAGGGCGAGATCGAAACACCACAGGTCGAGGTCGTGAAGTTCGCCGACCTCGCCGAGAGTCTTGACTGAACCGGCTTGCGACACGAGCGGGCCGGGGCATGACGCCCGGGCCTGCTCAACAACGCTGGAGTAGTTCGGTCTACGAACTCTGCGGATCAGACCTTCTGCATGGGGTAGTGAGGTTCGGCGGGCAGTGCCACACCGATCTCATCGCCGACCCGTACGGTGCCGCCACGCACCACCATGGCCATCACGCCATTGTGGAACAGCATCGGGCCGACCTCGGGTTTGAACGACACCGCGGCCCGCAATCCCTCATGGGCCCGATCGATCTGGGCGCACGGGTCACGGAATCCGGTGAGTGCGATGATGGCATCGGTACCCAGGCGAAGCGTGGTGCCCACCGGCAGCTCGCCGAGTTCGAGACCACGGGTGGTGATGTTCTCGCCGAACCCGCCACCGGGCACATCGAAACCGTCGGCCAGCAATCCCTCGTGCACCTCGCGAGCCACGAGATGCACCTGACGCAGATTCGGCCGGTTCGGGTCCTTCTTCTGGCGGCTCAGATGCTGCGTGGTGGCACCAGCATGGGCGTCACCCTCGATGCCGACACCGGCGATGAGGGTGACCTCCTCGACGGCACCCTTGGAGAAGGTGTGATCGGCGTTGCGGTGGAGGCTCACGACGGTGGGTTGCATCGGCCAAGTCTCGCGGCCAGAGAGGATCAGATGCGAACAATTTCGGTGAGTACTGTTCGGCTCATGTCACTGCGACTCGACACCGACCGGGTGGAACCGATGGTGGCCGCACTGCTCGGAGCGATCAATGTCGATGGCGGCGCCACACCAGAACAGCTCGCCATCCTTGGCGCCATCACCGCTCAGCTCTGGGAACAACCGGCGCTCGATCTGCACTCGACGACCCCACTCGGCCCCGACGCCGCTGCCGCCGCACTCGTTGATCCCATCGAGCGGCGGACCTTTCACGAGATCCTCGTTGCGCTCGAAGCCTGCCGCCATCCTCTCAGCGTCGAACAACTCGAGCGGGCTGAGCGCTACAACCGTGCCCTCTCGGTCTCGGGTGCAGAAGTCACCATGTTCCGCGATCTCGTTCAAGCCGGAGCAGAGCGGGCCGCCGCCGACTTCGCCCGCTTCCTCGATGCCACCATGCCGCTGCGGTTCGAGCCGACACTTCGGGATCTCCCAGTTTCGGCCACGGAGCCAGAACCCGAACTCATCGAACTGCTCTTCGCGCTGCAGGATCTACCCGAGGGCACGCTGGGTCGGGAGTTCTTCGACTTCCATGCTCGCAACGGCCTTCCTGTTCCGGGCGTGGAGGGGTCAACGCTCAACCACTTCTATGTGTCACACGATATGACCCATGTCATCGCCGGTATCGGCACAACGGCAGCGGCCGAAGTGGCGCTCAGTGCTTTCCAGATGGCGATGAATGACAACGACGCGAACGTGGCCGCATTGCTCTCCTCGCTGATCGTTCATGAGGTTGGATTCGGGAGCGCGGGAAAGGTGGCGAGTGAGACCCACACCCTGGCCTCCCCCGGGGCCGCCGAACTGCTTGCCTCGGAACTCGCCCGCGGTGCGCATTGCACCGCCGATTTCTCGATCATTGATCACCTAGCCATCGCCGAGGTGCCGCTGGCCGAGGTGCGAGCGCAGTTCGGCGTGCAGGCACCCATTGATCCCGATGATGGGCATCATCACTGGTGAGTTCCAGGCGACTCGGCCGCGGGTGCCGCGGAGCGAGCATCGCTCCGCTCCCCGGCATTGGAGCGCTGATTCGGGGCGCGAGAACCCTCGGCGATAGTCTTCCGCCCGACTTCTGGAGGTTCACCCGATGGCGAATACGTGGTTCGAGACTGTTGCCGTTGCGCAACGACGCGCCGAGAAGCGACTGCCCGGTTCGGTCTACGGCGCCATCATCGGCGGTGCCGAAAAAGGCCTGAGCCTCAACGACAACCTCACCGCCTTCGACCAACTCGGGCTCGCCCCCCATGTGGCCGGGCTGCATGCAGAGCGCGGCATGGAGGTCGAGGTCATGGGCCAGCACCTCTCGATGCCGATCATCATCTCGCCCACCGGCGTGCAGGCCGTGCACCCCGACGGCGAAGTTGCCGTCGGCCGCGCTGCGGCGAACCGCGGCATCCCCATGGGTCTCAGCTCGTTCGGTTCCAAGTCGATCGAAGAGGTCTGCGCCGTCAACAACCAGGTGTTCCACCAGATGTACTGGTCGGGCGGTCGTGATGTCATGGTGCAGCGCTTGCAGCGAGCCGAGGCGGCTGGTGCCAAGGGCATCATCCTCACGCTCGACTGGTCGTTCTCCAATGGTCGCGATTGGGGCAGCCCGTGGATCCCCGAGAAGCTCGACCTCAAGACCATGATCAAGCTCTCACCGCAGGCGCTTTCGCGCCCCAAGTGGCTGATGACGTATCTGAAGACCTTCACGCTGCCCGATCTCTCGGCGCCCAACATGGCTGCACCGGGGCAGAAGCCCCCAGCGTTCTTCGGCGCCTACTACGAGTGGATGCAGAGCACACCGCCGAGCTGGGACGACATCGCGTGGCTGCGTTCGCAATGGAACGGTCCGTTCATGGTCAAGGGTGTGTGCCGGGTCGACGACGCCAAGCGCGTACGTGATCTCGGCGCCAGTGCACTTTCGGTTTCAAACCATGGCGGCAACAACCTCGACGGCACACCGGCGCCCATCCGGGTGCTGCCCTCGATCGCTGAGGCTGTCGGTAACGACATTGACGTCGTGCTCGACGGTGGCATCCGTCGGGGCAGCGATGTCGTGAAGGCTGTGGCTCTGGGCGCCAAGGCCGTGATGATCGGCCGTGCGTATCTCTGGGGCCTGTCGGTCAACGGTCAGGCTGGTGTGGAGAACGTGCTCGACGTACTGCGCGGTGGCATCGACGCCTGCCTGCTCGGGTTGGGTAAATCACACGTCAACGAACTCACCGCTGATGACGTGACTGCCCCCGAGGGCTTCTTCCGCACACTCGGCGACTGAGGGTCCCCAACCGGCAGCGCCAGCAGGCAGTCCAGAGATCCCTGCTCTCGCTCTCGCATATCGCTTCCGGCATCAAGTGCCCTTGAGTTCTACGCGTGCCCAGACCCCAACGTGATGGGGCCCGGGCATCACGCCCGGGCCCCATCGAGATGATGTTGGCTGGTCTTCCAGCCGTCATAGCGATCACCGCAGGCCGGTTACGGCAGGGTCGTGACCTGCTGCGTGATGCCATACGACGTCCAGAACACCTGATGAGGAGCGATCCTGATGCGACCCAGAACCCGCACGTCATAGGTGGTGTTGGCCTTGAGGGCACCAACCGAACACGAAGTCGCACTCACCTGAGCAACGCACGCACGCAGAATCGTGTTCGTCCCCGCAAAGAACACCCGTGCCCGAACCTTGATGAGAGCGCCCTGACTCGGCGTGAACGGACTCCAACACGCCTGAATCGAACGATCGCTCAACGCAGTCGCCGAACACGAAATCGGACCAGCCATGCGCGGAGTGAACGACCCTGAGACCACCGACGCTGCGCCGCCACCGGCACTGTTCACCGCCCGCAACTTGACGTTGTACGCCGTGTAGTTCGTCAACCCACTCACGGTCACCGGCGAGGTCGTGCCCGCATCAGCATCAGCCCAGGTGGTACCACCATCGATCGAGTACTGATACTTGCTGATCGCCGCACCACCATCAGACCCAGCCGTGAACGCAATCAAGGCAAAACCATTACCAGCAGTGGCGACGAGCGAGGTCGGTGCCACCGGCACCGAGACCGGTGACACTGGGGTCACCGACACAGCGGTGGTCGATGCGTCGCCGTCACCAATGCTGTTGACTGCCCTCAACTTCACCGAATAGTTCGTCCCATTGGTGAGGCCGCTGAGTGTCACTGGCGAAGTGGTCCCCACCGCATCAGTCCATGTAGAGCCGTTATTGGTCGTGTACTGGTACTTCGTGATCGCACGGCCACCGTTATCGGTCGGTGCCGTGAACGAAACCAACGCCGAACCATCACCGGGGGTCGCGCTCAACGGAGTCGGTTTGGTGGGAGCAGTGGCGTCACCTACACGGGCGAGAATGTTGTTCGTCGAGTCAACGAGCAGAGAGGGGAAAACTACTTGCGAAATACTTCCGAAGCTGCCAGTTAACGGATCAGTCGTGGAGTTGAAGTCGATGGGGTCTGCGGATCCAGAACCGGCCACAACGACCAATTGTCCATTGACCACGGCGAGCAACTGGTGGTTTCCCGCATCAGCGATGTACAGGCCGCCACCGAAGGCGGAGCCGATGCTGACCGGCGCCGACAATTTGGAATCGGTGGCAGATCCTTGAGTCACCGCACCGGCCACTCCGGTGCCAGCAAGCACCCAGTAGAAGCAACCGTCTCCAAAGGCGCCGGACATGACCCGATGGTTCCCGGTATCAGCGACCAAGAGATTGCCGTTGCCATCCCACAACAAACCGCGGGGGCCCGACGCAGTCGTCGGGACCTCGGCCGCACCGTCAAAGCAAGCTGGGGCACCCGGACCGACGAGAGGAAACAGCACGTCTGTGCTGCCGAACTTCTGAACGCGATAAACCGAGTTATTCCCGGTGTCGGCAATAGCAAGTTCACCACCGTCGCTCACTGCGACTGCCCGTGGTCCGTTCAATTTCGACACCCGACCAGCCTCACCACCGTGAGAAAAGTCAGGGCTACCGGCAACGCCGGTACCGGCCACGATGGACAGTTGGGCATTGCCTGTGTGGAGGTCCGACACAGCCACCACCATGTTGGCCCCGGTGTCGGCGATGTAGAGGATGTCATTTCCCTCGTCGTAGGCGAGACCGGTCGGGGAGATCATCGGCGAGCTGATGGCCGGACCGGCCACGGGGAGGCCCGATGAACCATTTCCCACCAACACTGCCTCGCTCCCACTGAGGTCCTGGTTCTCGGGAGCCCAACCCCTGACGACATGAGCCACTGGGTCTGAGAACACCAGGACCTCATCGCCAACAGCGACCACTGTGTCAATCGAGCTGCGTTGGACCGGCACGGGGAACAGGCGTCTACCCGAGTCGGTGGGCGGCACGGCCGAGGCCGGCGAACCGGTGACGGCGGTCAGGCCCAAAAGAAGGGCAAGAACAACCAAAATCTTTGGAAACCTACGTGTGACTGACATGCACTCTCTCTCTGGTTGGGCGTCAATGAATCCGCTGGATACACACTAGGAGAAGTTTCGATCGCCGTGCAAACACTGTGTGCCGGGTCGACGACGCCAAGCTCGCGTCGGATCTACAGGATCGAAACCGGGATGCGTTTGCGGCCGGGCTTGGAGTGATCGACGCTCACCGTCGGACGCACCGCGCCACCGTTGGCTTCGAGCTGACGCAATGCCTCTTCGCCGTGGCCGAAGACGCATTCCGGATCGGGGGCGTCGAGGGGCAGGCCCGTGAAGAACTTGGTGGCCATGCAGCCACCGCCGCAGGCGTCGAAGCTGCCACAGGAACCACACGCTCCCGGATTCGAGGGTTCACGAAGTTCGGTGAACAGATCCGAGGAACGCCAGACGGCTGCGAAACCGCCATCTTCGTGAATGGAACCGGCCTTGAAGTTGTCATGCAACACGAACGGACAGGCGTAGACATCGCCCACCGGATCGATGAGACACACCACTCGGCCGGCACCGCACAGGTTGAGACCGGGCAGCGGTTCGCCAAGGGCCGAGAGATGGAAGAAAGAATCGCCGGTGAGCACATGGGGGCGAGCCAGCAGCCAGTTGTACAGCTCGATCTGCTGCGCACTGGTGGGGTGCAGCTCATGCCAGGTGTCGATGCCGCGACCAGACGGACGGAAGCGAGTGAGGCGAAGCTCGGCGCCGTACTCGTTGGCCAGCGCCTCATACGCGTCGACCTGTTCGACGTTCTCGCGGGTCATAACAACGGACAACTTGAACTGACCGAACTCGGCATCGCGCAGGTGGTTCATGGCGGTGCGCACCCGGGCATAGGTGCCTTCGCCACGCACGGCGTCGTTGGTGACGGCGTCGGCGCCATCGAGCGAGATCTGGATGTCGACGTAGTCCATCGACGCGAGGCGTTTAGCATTCTCGGCGTTGATGCGGCCGCCGTTGGTCGAAAACTTCACGCCCACGCCCTTGGCCACGCAGTATTCGACGATCTCAAAGAAGTCGGGGCGCAGCATCGGCTCACCGCCACCGATGTTCACGTAGAACACCTGCATCTCGGCCAGCTGATCGACAACGGCCTTCATCTGCTCGGTGGAGAGCTCGTTGGGGTCACGCCGACCCGAGGATGAGAGGCAATGCACGCACTGCAGATCGCAGGCGTAGGTCCATTCCCAGGTGAGACAGATGGGCGAGTTGAGCCCAGCGGCGAGCTGATCGGTGAGAGCGGTCATGTCAGCCTTCGGTGGT
>Ga0209400_1001151_pt1 | contig 22094 bp, 17 predicted proteins | sample M_130807_EF_Meta_FD_187313 | JGI IMG/M metagenome (GOLD analysis project Ga0209400, IMG submission 187313) | Freshwater microbial communities from Lake Montjoie, Canada to study carbon cycling - M_130807_EF_MetaG (SPAdes) (version 2) | ecosystem: Environmental > Aquatic > Freshwater > Lake... | reverse complement strand
GGATGGAGCGACTCCGCCGGAACCTGCTCCTGCTCCCGCGCCAGCGCCAGCGCCCGAGCCCCCTGCGGTGCCCGAGCCCACATCCGCGCCGACACCGGAACCTGTGCCGTCGCCCACGCCGACGCCGACACCCGAACCCACCGCTGTTCCCGCGCCTGAACCTGTTCCCGCGCCGGCTCAGGAACCCGCACCTGCGCCGCCGCCCGCGGAGCCGCCCGTTCCCGCACCGGCCGAGCCTGCGGCAGCCCCCACCCCTGAGCCCGCGCCCGCCGTGGTGCCGGCACCGGTCGTGGTGCCTCCCACTCCGCCCGCACCGGAGCCACCCGCCAAGCAACCCGTGCTCGGCAAGCTCTCGATGGCATCCAAGGTCCGCGGCTTCGGCGACATCGAGCCGATCGACGCGGGCTCGCTTCGCGCCGGCGACCGCTTCCTGGCGTACGTCGAACTGATGCACTGGCCGTTCGTCGCCGGCATCGGCGACCGCATGACCGCGCACGCGCGATACATGCTGCGCATCGAGGACGCGAAGGGCACCGTGATCTGGAAGGAAGGACCTTTCGACGCCATCCACTCCTCGCCCGTGCCGACCGACGAGCTCTTCATCACGCGCATGGTGAAGTTGCCGCGGACGATCCCCGTCGGCAGCTACAGCCTGGTGGTTGCCGCCACCGACATGGCCACCGGCGCCGAGACCGACGTTCGGCTGCCGTTTGCGGTGAAACCCCCGGCCAAGCGCTGATGCGGTGATTTACGGGCCTGTTGGCCCTGCTTCCTGCCAAGTACGATGTTGCGTTCGCCTCCCGCCGGGAGGCACCTCACGTGCCAGACGACGCCCCCAACGCAAGCGCAGGATCCCACGCTCCGCCGGCACCCTTGGTGCCGACCGGGGCCGTGCCCGGCAGTTCCCCGGCGGACCAGGCGTGGGCCGCGCCCGTGCCGAACCACGACGGACCCGGCCACGGTCACGGCGGCATGGCCGCCTTGGCGATCGGTGCGGTCGGCGTGGTGTTCGGCGACATCGGCACCAGCCCGCTCTACGCGATCCAGGAGACGGTCATCAAGCATGGCGGCGCCGAGCGCGAGTTCATCATGGGCGTCCTGAGCATGGTGTTCTGGGCGTTGTTCCTGGTGGTGGTTGCCAAGTACCAGCTCCTCATCATGCGGGCCACCAACCGCGGCGAGGGCGGACTGTTCTCGCTCCTTTCGCTCCTGCCGCGCGGGCTGCAGCGGCGCGCCGACTACCGGCTGGCGTTCTTCGGCGCCATCGCCATCATCGGCAGCGCACTCCTCTTCGGCGACGGCGTGATCACGCCGTCCATCTCGGTGCTCTCCGCGATGGAAGGCCTGACGGTCTTCGACGAGAGCCTGCAGAGCTGGATCGCGCCGTTGACGATCGTGGTGCTGGTCTTCCTGTTCTCGGTGCAGCGCTTCGGCACCGGCCACATCGGGAAGATCTTCGGCCCGGTGATGATCGTGTGGTTCGGCGTGCTCGGGTTCCTTGGCCTGCGCGCCATCCTCGCGGACCCGTCGGTGCTGGCGGCGGTGAATCCCGCCTACGCGTTCTCGCTGGTGGCTTCCAACCCGATGGGCACGTTCCTCCTGCTCGGCTCGATCGTGCTCGTGGTCACGGGCGCGGAGGCGCTTTACGCGGACATCGGTCACTTCGGCCTCGGGCCGATCCGCCTCGGCTGGTTCACGCTGGTGTGGCCGTGCCTCCTCCTCAACTACTTCGGGCAGGGCGCGTGGATCATCTCGCACCCGCCGACGAGCGACATCGAGCACTACAAGCCCTTCTACGGACTGGTGCCCGAGGGATGGGTGATCCCGATGGTGGTGCTCGCCACCTTCGCCACCATCATCGCGAGCCAGGCGATGATCTCCGGCGTCTTCTCGATGGCGCGCCAGGCCATCCGCCTGAACTACCTGCCGCGCCTGGAAGTGGTGCACACCTCGAGCTTCACCGAGGGGCAGATCTACATCCCGTTCCTCAACTGGAGCATGATGGTCGGCTGCCTGGCCACCGTGTTCCTGTTCCGCTCCTCCACCTCGCTCGCGGAGGCATACGGCATCGCGGTGGTGGCGGTCATGGTCATCACCTCGATGCTCTTCGCGGAGGTGGCGCTCAAGACCTGGAAGTGGAACCCGTTCCTGGTCTGGGGCCTCATGGGCATCTTCCTCGCCATCGACCTGGCGTTCCTGGCGTCGAACCTCCTCAAGATCTTCCATGGCGGCTGGTACGCGCTGGCGATCGCCGCCGCCGGCTCGCTGGTGATGCTCACCTGGAACCAGGGCACGCTGGCCATCGGCCGCCGCATCGCGGAGCAGGGCGAGACCATCCACGACTTCCTGGCGCGCCTCTGGTCGGACGTGGTCCCGCGCGTGCCGGGCACGGCCGTCTTCCTCACGCCCTCCACGCAGGCGCCGTTCGCGCTGGTCAACTTCGTGAAGCACGCGCACGTGCTGCACGAGCAGGTGATCCTCCTCTCGATCATGCCGGTGGACGAGCCGTACGTGGCCGACCGCGACCGCGTGTCGGTGCGCTGGATGCCGGACGGATTCTGGAGCGTCTCCGCGCAGGTGGGCTTCATGGAGCAGCCGGACGCGGTGCGCATCCTGGTGCTCGCGCGCGAGCGCGGCCTGCCGTTCAACGAGCAGGACACCACCTACTTCGCCCGCAAGATGCAGGTGCTCGCCACCGGCCCGGCCCGCATGGCGCGCTGGCGCAAGGGGCTCTTCGTCTTCCTGCATTCGAACGCCGCCGACGTGAGCAGCGCGTTCAACCTTCCCTCGAGCCAGACCGTCGAGTTCGGCTTCCAGATGGAGCTCTGACGAACACCGATGCGCGGCATAGCCATCAAGATGCTCTTCGGCGACACCGCCAAGTTCTACGGCATCCTGCTGGGGCTTTCCTTCGCCACGCTCCTGATCGCGCAGCAGGCGAGCATCTTCGTGGGCCTGATGAGCCGCACCTACGCGCTCATCGAGGAGACGCCGCAGGCTGACCTGTGGGTCACCGATCCCACGCTCCAGTTCGTGGACGACACCAAGCCCATGCAGGTGACCGCGCTGCAGCGCGTGCGCAGCGTGGACGGCGTGGAATGGGCCGTGCCGCTCTTCAAGGGCCTGCTGGTGGCGAAGCTCCCCACCGGCGCGCGGCAGATCTGCGACGTGATCGGCGTGGACGATGCCAGCCTGATCGGCGTGCCCGCACGCATGGTGAAGGGCGACGTCAGCGTGCTGCGCAAGCCGGACACCATCATCATCGAGACCCGCGGTGCGCGCTCGCGCCTGGCGCAGCCGGTCAGCCTCGCGAACCCGGACGGCCCGAAGCGCCCCATCGACATCGGCGAGGAGCTCGAGCTCAACGAGCGGCGCGCGGTGATCGGCGGCATCGCCGAGACCAAGCCCACGTTCCAGAACGTGCCGACGATCTACACCACGTACTCGCGCGCCATCGGCTTCGCGCCGGCGAACCGCCGCACGCTGAGCATGATCCTGGTGAAGGTCAGCCCCGGGCAATCCGTGACCGAGGTGCGCGACCGGATCATGCGCGAGACCGAGCTGGCCGTGTACACGCCGAAGGACTTCGCGTGGACCACCATCGAGTACTGGATGAAGCAGACCGGCATCCCGATCAACTTCGGCATCGCCATCGTGCTTGGCTTCCTGGTGGGCGTGGCCATCGCCGGGCAGATGTTCTACAACTTCACGCTGGACAACCTGAAGTACTTCGGCGCCATGAAGGCCATGGGTGCCACCACGCCGCGGCTCCTGGGGCTGGTGGCGCTGCAGGGCGCGGTGGCCGGTGTGCTGGGGCTCGGGCTCGGGCTCGGCGTGACCGCCGTGGTGGGCCTCTCCATTCCCGGTGACAAGCTTGCTTTCAAGATGACGTGGCAGATCCCGGTGATCTCGGCCGGCGCGGTGGTGTTCATCGTGGTGGCCTCGAGCCTCCTGAGCATGCGTCGCGTGGTCAAGCTCGACCCGTCGGAGGTGTTCCAGGGATGAGGGAGGTTGCCAACAGCATCGTCTGCAGGCAGGTGTTCAAGACCTTCGGCACCGGCGATTCCATGGTGCGCGCGCTGCGCGGCGTGGACCTCGAGGTGCGCTACGGCGAGATGATGGCGCTGGTGGGCCCGTCCGGCTGCGGCAAGACGACGCTCATCTCCATCCTGGCGGGCCTGCTCACGCGCGACGAGGGCGACCTCGCCGTGCTCGGCACCGATCCGTCGGCCCTGAGCAACCATGAGCGGACCATCTGGCGCGGCCAGAACGTCGGCTTCATCTTCCAGCAGTTCAACCTCATCCCGCAGGTCTCCATCCTGGAGAACGTGGCGGTGCCGCTCCTCCTGCGCCGGCATCCGAAGAAGGATGCGCTGGCGCGCGCCGCGCACCTCCTGGAGGAGGTGGGCCTGAAGGGTCGCGAGGGCACCCGCCCCACCAAGCTCTCGGGCGGCCAGCAGCAGCGCGTGGCCATTGCCCGCGCGCTGGTCACGGGCCCGCGGCTCCTGGTGTGCGACGAGCCCACCAGCGCGCTCGACGGCGCCACCGGCCAGAAGATCATGGGACTCATCCGCGAACTCACCACCGCGTCGGAGCACGTGGTGATCGTGGTGACCCACGACGAGCGCATCTACCACTTCGCGGACCGCATCGCCCACCTCGACGACGGGCAGGTCACCCACATCAGCACTCCCGCCGAGGCCCTTGCCGAGAGCGCCCAGCGCGCCGGCGACGCCGCGCGGCGCCATTGAACTAGTCTTCCCGCGGCCCGGCCGCGCGGAAGCGCAACCCCAGAGCAGGCACAGACCATGAATTGGAAGTTCATCGCACTCCCGATCCTCGCCGTCCTCGGCATCGTTGCCGCGGCATACACGGTCTCCAAGCAGAACGCGGCCATCCCCGCGCCGCCGCCGATGATTCCGCCGGTGGCTTCGCCCTACGGCGACCGTGTCAGCGGCTCGGGCCTGGTCGAGCCGTCCTCCGAGCTCATCGAGCTCGGTGCGCCGATCAGCGGGCTGGTGGAAGAGGTACTGGTGAAGGAAGGCGACCGTGTGAAGAAGGGCCAGCCGCTCTTCATCATCGACCGTCGCGCGCTCAGCGCGCAGCTCGACGGCGCGCAGGCCCGCGAGATGACCACCGAGGCGCGCCTGGCGCAGGCGCGCAGCATGCCGAAGCCCGAGGCGCTTGCGCAGGCGCAGGCCCGCGCCGACCAGGCCCGCGCCGTGCTGGTGGATGCGCAGGGACGCCTCGACCGCCTGCGCGCCATCGGCGAGGCCGGCGCCATGAGCCGCAACGAGCTGCCGACCCGCGAGTTCGACGTGGCCAACGCCAAGGCGAAGCTTGCCGAGGCGGAGTCGAACCTGGAATTCGTGCGCAAGGGCACGTATCCCGAGGACCTGCGTGTCTTCGAGGCGGACGTCTCCTCGGCGAAGGCCGAGATGGCCATGATCCGCACCGAGCTCGACCGCTGCATTGCGCGTGCGCCGATCGACGCGAACGTGCTGCGCATCGATGCACGCCCCGGCCAGTATGCGGCCGCGGGGCCCGGCGCCAAGACGCAGATGACGCTCGGTGACCTGGACCCGCTCTACATCCGCGTGGACATCGACGAGCTGGATGCGTGGCGCTTCAGCGAGAAGGGCAAGGCCGTGGCCTCGCTGCGCGGCGGCCGGCAGGCGAGCTACCCGCTCCATTTCGTGCGCCGCGTGCCGCTGGTGCTGCCCAAGAAGACGCTCTCCGGCGAGAACGCCGAGCGCATCGACACGCGCGTGCTGCAGGCCATCTACTCCTTCGACGATCCGAACGTACCGGTGGCTCCCGGCCAGCTGCTCGACGTGTTCATCGAGGCCGCGGGCGATGCCGGTGCGCCGGATCCGGTGAAGCCGGCAGTGGCGACCGATGCTGCGGCGCCCGCTGCGGCACCCGACGCCGCCAAGCCCTGACCGCCAAGCCCTGAGTGGCAACACCATGGACGCTTCCCCCGCCAAGACCGCCCGCACGCGCGAACAACGCGCCGTGGGTGCGGCGGTGGTGCTTGGCGTCATCCTCACCATTGTCAAGTTCATTGCGTGGCGGCTGACCGGCTCCTCCGCGGTCTACAGCGATGCCGTGGAGTCGATCGTCAACATCGCGGCCAGCGTGTTCGCGCTGTGGGCGCTCCGCCAGGCGCACCGGCCCGCGGACCGCACGCACCCCTACGGCCACGGGCGCTTCGAGTTCCTCAGTGCATCCGCGGAAGGCGCGCTCATTGCCGCCGCCGCGGTGAGCATCGTCTGGGAGTCCGTGCACCGTATGGTGGCGGGCGACACCGGCGTGGAGCGGATCGGCCTCGGCGTCGCGCTTGTGGGTGCCACGGTGCTTGCCAACGGCGCCATGGGCTGGTGGCTGGTGATGCTGGGGCGGCGCACCAAGTCGGTGACGCTCGAAAGCGACGGCAAGCACCTCCTGACCGATGCCATCACGGGAATCGGCGCCATCGCGGCCCTCCTGCTCGTTCACTTCACGGGCAACGCGTGGATCGACCCGATCGTGGCGCTCCTGATGGCGGTGGTGATCCTGGTGGTGGGGTACCGCATCGTGCGCGCCGCGCTCGGCGAGCTGGTGGACGAGCAGGACGCGAAGGACTACGAGACCGTGCGCGCCATCCTGGATGCGCACGTGGCTGCGCCCGGGCGCACTCCGAAGGAACCGGCCATCAGCGGGTGGCACAAGCTTCGAACCCGCCACGTGGGGCGCCACCACTGGGTGGATTTCCACGTGCAGGTGCCCGGCGACATGGACGTGCGCCGGTCGCACGAACTGGCCACGGCCATCGAGCTCGAGATCGAGGCCGCGCTGAGCCCGGGTGAGGACGGCGGCAACGCCACCGCGCACGTGGAGCCCGCGGACTGAGCGTTGTTGGCCCCGCACGGCCGGGCGCGCGCCTAACCTCATGCGCATGCGCTCCTCGCTCCTTGCCGCGCCGCTCAGCCTCGTCACGCTCCGCAGCCTGTGGAAGCCCCGCCGGGATTCGTACGCCAACGCACGGCTCTACGAGGACAACCGCATCCGCATCCATCGCGCGTTCACGTGGCTCGAACGCGCGGAGCGCTGCCGCGAGGCGGAGCTCGACGATCGCCTGCTGGCGCAGTGGTCGGGCATCTCCGCGCTCTTTGCGCGCTGGGATGCGGGCCGCGGCCAGCCGGTGCCGGAGCGCACGGCGCTGGCGGCGTTCGTGAAGCAGCTGATGGCCACCGACCACGACGGCATCGTGGTGGCGACGCTCGAGCGCGAGCGCACGCTGGTGACGAGCATGTTCGGCGACCGGTACCTGGCGCGGCACTTCGACGAGGTGGACGTGCGCGAACTGGTGGCGCGCGGACGGTGGGAGCGCGTGCTTGCACTGCTCCTGGAGCGTTGTGCGCTGGTGCATGCGCAGCTGGCGCAGGGTGGCGCCACGTACGGGAGCCGCGAGAACCGCACGGTGCTGAAGCGGACCTCCATGACGCTCGATGCCGTGGCGCTGGCCGCCATCCAGGTGGTGATCAACCACGGGTATTCCGACGACTGGGGCGCGCTGTGCTGGCCACCGGCAAGGAAGTGAGCGCGCCGCGCTACGCTGCGCGTCCCCATGGAAGCCGCCTACGAATTTGACCTGGTCGTGATCGGGAGCGGGCCTGCCGGCCAGTCGGCCGCGATCCAGGCCGCGAAGCTCGGCAAGCGCGTGGCGCTCATCGAGCGCAAGCGCGGCGTGGGCGGCGTCACGGTGCACCTGGGGACGCTCCCGTCCAAGACCTTCCGCGAGGCGGTGATCAGCCTGAAGCGCGGCACCGTGCAGCGTTCGCTCGAGGCGGCGGGCATCGACCACGTCAACCTCACGATGGAGATGCTGCTGGCGCGCGTCTCGTCGGTGATCCACGACGAGACGCAGCTCATCCGCGCCACGCTTCTGCGCAACGGCATCAAGATCTTCTGGGGCTTCGCATCGTTCGTCGACGAGCACACCATCTCGATCGACAGCGCCGACGGGGACCGCACCCTCACCACGGCGTTCACGCTGCTGGCGTGCGGCACGCGGCCGGTGCTTCCGCCCGGCTGCCCGGACCAGGCGGCGGACGAATCGCCCATCGTCCTCACGAGCGACACCGTCGGCCGGCTGAAGGAGATCCCGCACAGCCTGGTGGTGGTGGGCGGCGGCGTGATCGGTGTGGAGTACGCGTCGTTCTTCGCGGTGCTCGGCACCAAGGTCACGCTGGTGGAGCGCGCCGCGCGGCCGATCTCGTTCATGGACCACGAGACGGTGGACGAGATGATCCACGACCTGCGTACGCACGACCTGGTGCTGCGCTGCAACGAGAACGTGACGTCCATCGCCGTCACGCCCGAGCCGAGCCGCCGCGTGCAGGTGGAGCTCGAGAGCGGCAAGCGGATCACTGCGGACGCGGCGATCGTCTCCGGCGGCCGACAGGGCTGCGTCGAGGGCCTGCATCTCGAGGCCATCGGCTTGGCGGCGGACGCGCGCGGCCGCATCGGGGTGGACGGCTTCTACCGCACGTCGGTGGCCTCGGTCTTCGCGGCCGGCGACATCATCGGATTCCCCGCGCTCTCGGCCACCAGCGCCGCGCAGGGACGCATTGCGGCGCTCGCCATGTTCGGCGCGCCGGTGCAGCCGATGGGCGAGGACTACCCGTTCGGCATCTACGCCATTCCCGAACTGAGCAGTGCCGGCGCCACCGAGCAGAAGCTGAGCGCGGACAAGGTGCCGTACGAGATCGGCATCGCGCGCTACAACGAGATTGCGCGCGGGAAGATCGACCAGTCGTCCGACGGGTTCCTGAAGCTCATCTTCCACCGCGAGACGAAGGAACTGCTCGGCGTGCACATCCTGGGCGCGAATGCCACGGAACTGGTGCACATCGGGCAGGCGGTGATGCGCCTGAAGGGTGGCCTCGACTTCTTCCTGTCCAACGTCTTCAACTACCCGACGTACGCCGAGTGCTACCGGGTGGCTGCGCTCAACGCGTACAACAACATGCGCGCCGAAGCGGGGACGTAACGCCGGGTGGCGGCGCGTGCGGCGCGAATCGGCTGCGCCTACTGCCCCGCACGTCCGCGGCCGACGATGCCCTTGCCGAACTTGCGCTCGATGGCGTCGGCCACGCGGTCGATGGTGCGATGGCGCTCGTCCTGCACGTCCGCGAAGAGCGATGCCGGCGCTTCCTCGCCGGCTTCCGTGCGCTCCAGCCGCACGCCGACGAGGCGCACGGGAACGAAGTCGCGCGCGGCCCAGCGGCGGAACAGGTCCTTGGCGGCGGCAAGCACGGCGAGCGTGCTGTCGGTCTCGGCGTCCAGCGTGCAGCTGCGGGTGATGGTCTCGAAATCGCCGAAGCGGATCTTCACGGTGATGCGCCGCGTGGTGCCGCCGGAGGCGCGGAGGCGGCGGCATGCGCTCTCGGTGAGGCCGTGAAGCACGTCGACGACGGCCTCGGGGTCGGTGACGTCCTCGCCGAAGGTGGTCTCGTGGCCCACGCCCTTGCGCTCGTGCTCGGTCTCCACCTGGCGATCGTCGCGACCGAAGGCGCGTTCGCGCATGCCGAGCGCGTGATCGCCGAGCGCCGTGCGAAGCTTGCCCGGTTCCATGCGCTGCAGTTCGCCGAACGTGCGGATGCCGGCGGCGTGGAAGTGGGGCAGTGACTTGGGCCCAACGCCCCACATGCGTTCGATGCCGAGGGGCTGGAGCCAGGCGGCGAGGTCGTCCGGCGCGTCCGGTGCCACGGTCAGGCCGTCCGGCTTGTCCATGTCGCTGGCGAGCTTGGCCACGAACTTGTTGGGGCCCACGCCCACGCTGACGGTGAGGCCCAGCTCCGTGCTGGTTGCTGTACGGATGGCGCGCGCGATGGCGGGGCCGTCGCCGTGCAGGAGTCGGCTGCCGGTGACGTCGACGAAGGCCTCGTCAACGCTCAGTGCCTCGACCAGCGGCGAGAAGCGGCCGAGGATGTCCATGAAGCGGTGGCTGAGTTCCGAGTACCGCTCGAAGCGTGGCGGCGCCACCATGGCATGCGGGCAGAGCGAGAGCGCACGCGACATGGGCATGGCGCTGCGGCAGCCGAACGTGCGCGCCTCGTAGCTGGCGGCCGCCACCACGCCGCGGCCAGAGCGGCCGCCGACGAGGACCGGCTGCCCGCGCAGCGCCGGGTTGTCGAGCTGCTCCACCGACGCGAAGAACGCATCGAGGTCCGCGTGCAGGATGGTGCGCGGCACGGTCATCCTGCAACACCGTACCGCCGCGGGGGTACGCTTTGGGCATGGTTTCCGCGCTCGTCCTTGCCGACGCCGTCCCACCCGCGCTCGAGTCGTTCGGGCGAACCCACCCCCTGGTGATCCACCTGCCGCTCGGGCTGGTGGTGGCGGCGTTCCTGGTGGAGGCCACGCGCGTGCTCCAGCGGCGTGCCACGGTGTCGGCGTTCACGCCGACCGCGCTTGGGCTGGCGGCGCTCGGAGCCGTGGTTTCCTGCGTCACGGGCTGGTTCTTCGCGGAGAGCGAAGGCAGCGGCGGCGACCTGTTCTGGCACCGGTGGCTGGGCATTGCCACGGCGGTGGCGCTGGTGGCGGTGGCGTGGATGGCGGCGCGCGCCGCGCAGCCCGACACGGATCGCGGTGCGCAGGTCACGCCCGTGCTGCGTGGCAGCCTGCTGGCGGTCACCGCGCTGGTGGCGTGGGTCGGGCACCTCGGCGGCAACATGGTGTGGGGGCCGAACTACGCGTTGGAGCCGTTCACGCGGTCGGCGGCGAAGGGCGATGCTGGTACCGGCGCGAAGGGCAAGGATGGCGAGGGATCGAAGGCGACTGCGGCGGGCGAGGTGCCGCCTGGTCTTTCCACGGGCGCCTCGGAGCCGGACGCCATGACGTTCTACACGTCGAAGGTGCTGCCCCTCGTGCAGGACCGCTGCTACGAATGCCACGGCAACGGCAAGCACAAGGGCGGGCTGAAGCTCGACGAGCGCGCCTCGGTGGTCGGCAGGAATTCGGATGGCGTGGCCATCACTGTGCCCGGTGACCCTGCGCACAGCCTGCTCATCGAGCGATGCCTGCTGCCTGCCGCCGATGACGAGGCCATGCCGCCGAAGGGCGATCGGCTGAAGGCATCGGAGCTCGACGTGCTGCGCCGGTGGATCGAGGACGGCGTGACCATGCCGGAGTCGCCGGCGGCGGGGCGTGGTGCGGACGTCGACGTGAAGCGTGTGGATGCGCCGCTTGCGCCGTCGGCGCGGCAGTTGACCAGCGGGTTGTCGGCGCTTTCGCAGAAGGAGATCGCCGAAGGCGCATCGCTGCGCGAGCGCGGGATCAACGCCGTGCCCGTGTCCGTCGGTGCGTCCACTTTCTCGGTGAGCCTCCCGGGCGGCAAGCAGGTGGATGACGCGGATTTCAGCGCCATCTTCCCCATCGCCGGCCGGATCGAGGAACTTTCGCTGGCGCGCTCCGCGGTGACCGATGCCGCGATGATGCAGATGCCGGCCATGCCGGTGGCGCGGTCGGTGCGCCTGGACAACACCGGGCTCACGGACATCGGGATCATCGCTGTCCTGAGCCGCACGCTCGAGGCGGAGTCCGTGAACCTGGTGAGCACGGGTGCCACGGACCAGGTCTTCGCGATGCTGGCCAAGCTGCCCAACCTGAAGCGCGCCTACGTCTTCGATACAAAGATCACCGCGCAGGGGATCGACGAATTCCGGGCACGGCGGCCGGGCGTGCAGATCGTGGTGGGGCAGGCCGTGCCGGGCACCTCGGGCACCGCCGGGCCGCCGGTTGGCCCGTGAGCGGTGCAGCGCCATCGTGCGCGTTCCGCACCGTGCGCCCATTCTTGGTGGTTCGATGGTTTGTGGGCAACGTAGGCCGTGACTGGCGGTAGTTTGCTCACCATGGAACCAAATCGCCGCTCATTCCTGTCCACCGCCGCGGGCCTCGGTGCCGCCGGTTTCGCAGCATCGATCGCTGGCCGTGCCTTCGGTGCGCGCGCGCTCGATGCATTGCAGGCGCCCCCGGCTGGTACGTCGGCACCCGTCGCTGCCGCGCCGAAGTCACCGATGGTGGTCGGCAGCGGCTCCGCGCGCTTCGAGGTGCACCATGACTGGCTCATGCCGCCCGCGGACGGGCTCTTCGGCGACACCCACGGCGTTGCCCAGGATGCCGCCGGGAACATCTATCTGGCGCACACGGTGCACCCCACCAGCACGCGCAAGGATGCGGTGTACGTCTATTCGTCGGACGGCAAGTTCCTCCGCAGCTGGGGCAAGGAATTCGCGGGCGGGGCGCACGGCATGGACCTGCACCTCGAGAACGGCACCGAGTACCTCTATCACTGCGACACCGGCCGCCGCAAGGTGGTGAAGACCAAGCTTGACGGCACCGTGCTGTGGGAGGTCGGCTGCCCGATGGAGAGCGGCGTGTACAAGAAGCCGGAGGAGTGGTGCCCCACGAACGCCGCCTTCGGCCCGGATGGCACGGTGTTCATCGGCGACGGCTACGGTGCGAGCTACATCCACGCGTTCTCGCCGGAAGGCAGGTGGCTTCGCATCATCGCGCGCCCGGGCAAGGACCCGGGCCAGGTGGCGTGCCCGCACGGCATCTTCGTGGACATGCGCGGTACCGCGTTCACCAAGGAGCCGGCGCTCGTGGTGGCCGACCGCGGCAACCGCCGCATCCAGTACCTGTCGCTCGACGGCAAGCACCTTGGCTTCGTCACCGACGGCATGCGCATGCCCTGCGACATGAAGGTGCGCGGTGATCGCATGCTGGTGCCGGACCTGGAGAGCGTGGTGACCATCCTGGACGCCAAGAATGCGCCCGTGGTCCAGCTGTGCGACGGCAACCCGAGCAACCTGCGCGGTGCGCCTCGCGAGCAGTTCATCCCGGGCAAGTTCGTGCACCCGCACGACGCCATCTGGCTTGCCAACGGCGATGTCCTGGTGGCGGAATGGGTACCGATCGGCCGCGTGACGCTACTGCGCGCGGTGTCCTGACGTCCGGCGTTCGGCAGGCTGCATTTTCCGCGAGCATGGGCCGATGTGGATGGTCCGGTGTGCATGTTCCCGGGTGCCTGAGCGCATCCGTTGGACCGAGGCTGCACAGCCGGAACAGCCGGAATGGCCGCTTCGGCTCGAGCATTCTCGGTCCCACTTTCACCCTCAATTCCCCGTGGATTGGTTGCCTGGGTTGCCCCCGGATTCCACATTCACGGTGCAGTTCCGCGGCCTTCGGGTCGGAACTGGTGAGCTCCGCTCTTTGCGGAGAGTGCGTGGGACCCGCTGTCTTGGGAAGGGCTGCGGGTAAGCATCAAAGCCGGACGGCGGGCGTTCAACGCGAGCCGTCCGGCTCTGCTTTTTGCTTCGATCGCCATTGCGGTCATGGTTGCGGGTTGGTGGTTCCCGGCGGCGCGGCACTTCCTGCTGCCCAATGCATGTAGGCCCCGGCTGTCGCGGCGATGGTGGCTTCGACCATGCGCCGGCCCGCCGCGTCGGCGCGGGCCGTGGCGAGCGGTCCGCCGAGCACGGAAGCCATCACGGCGGCGCGCCGCAATTCCCGTCGCACGGCGGACGAAACCAATGGTTCGATCCGGGTCCGGAGTGCGCCGCTGTCGACTGGAGCCGCCGCATCGACGGCATCCAGGGACGGCATTAAGACATTGCCAACGGCTGTCCGTCGGGCTCGAAGTGCGCGTCGTGCCTCGGCCACCGTGGCGTGATCGTCGTCGCTCGTACCTCTGCCGGCATCGCGCAACGACTCGCGCAGTGCATCGACGGCCAGGTCGGCACACCGGTCCCATGCCGAACGCATGGAAGCCACCTGCCCGGCATCCGCGGGCGTGCGCCCGGCAGCGCGGGCCACGTCTGCACCGAAGCGAGTTCCGCCGGCCGTGGATCCATCGCTCGGGCGTCCATCGCTTTCGGCCCGATCGCCCGCGGAACCGTTGCCCGATTCCGCAGACCATTGCCCGAGCTCGAGCGCTGCGCGGGCATCGGCGCCAATGGCGGCCGCCCGATCGGCACCCGCGGATTCGAGTTGGGAAGCGGCAGCATCGCACGCCTCACAGAGCGATGCAAGGAGCGATGCGCGCTCATCGGCATCGTGCACCGTGGAGACCACGGCGTTGCGAACGGCATCGTGGACGAGGCGGGCGCCATCGGGGAGGGTGGATGGATCGCAGGGTGGCGTGGCACGGCCGGGCGCATCTTCGCCAGATTCGCCCGCACCCACGGTGGCCCTGGAATCCGTGCCAGACGCGATGTCGACCGGCACCGCAACCCCCGCAACCCGGGCCATGTGCTCGGCGAGCGCTCGGCCGCCCGTGCACGCCCGGCGATGGATGGCAGCAGGCGCGCCCGCGATCCCTGCGACCGGCAGCCATCGTGCGACAAGGACTGCATCGCATTCGCTGTCCATGCCGGCATCGAGCAGCCGTGCGGCCAGCAGCTCCCACTCCGCCGCGACACACGCAGGCAAGGCGCCTGCCTCGGCAAGCGCCGCCTCGATGCTGGCCTGCGCGGCCTGGAGTTCCTGTGGTGATCGCAGCTCGATCGCCCGTGCGGCGCGCTCCGCCGCTGCGCGGTGTCGCTCGCCCTGCATTCGATGCACGACAGCGCGCTCCGCGGACCACGTGTCCGGCAGCTCGGCGCTTCCCGTGCGGACCGAGCCGAACTCGGCCCACGCCCGCATCGAGCCATCGACCGAGAGCACCCATCGATCCGGCACCGTGGCCCCGGGTGCAGTGCCCACGACACGATCCCGCGCCTGGTCGGGCGCGCGGAAGGAAATGGCGATCCGCGCGCCATGCGGGAACTGGACCATCTCCGACTCCGCGCGGTGCGGGGTGCGGCCGGATTCCCTGCCATCGAGCTCGGTGACGATCTCCACGGCCTGTTCGGCGTGGTGGCGCAGGCGCACCGGTTCCTGGTCGATGACCACCGAACGCAGCTCCGCACCGTGCCAATGCCATCGCTCGGCCCGTAGCAGGCGGCCGTCCGTGGTGCGCACGGTGCGGATGCGGAGGGTGTTCTGCGCGTCCGGGTCGCCGCCCGGCGCCAGCATCGGCCCTGCCTGACCGAGCCCGTTGATTTCCTCGCCCACTTTCGCGGCGTCGTTCCCGCCGCCAGCCGCCCGCGCCGATGGTTCGCCCACGCCCGTCTGCGTGCCCCGGTCGCGGGCGACGATGGTCCGAAGCGCGTCGAACGCCGCGTACAGCTCCGGCGGGTTGTTGAAGATCGAATCCCCACGCCAGCGTTCGGCGTGCGCGTTGCCGCGGTCGTCCTGCAGGCGCGCGCCGGACTGGTCCCACCAGAGATCGAACCCGTCCGCCGAGAGCGGGAAGTCGAAGCGCACGGGCTCCGCCACCGGGAGTCGCCATGCGCATCGCGCGTGGATGGATGGGTGCCCGTCCAGCCAGCATCCCTCCGCGGTCCACTGGATGGTGGGCGGCGCATCGCCCGCCACCCATGGCTCCGAACCCGTGCGGAACTCGAGGCGCACTGCCTGGCGGCCATCAGGAGCCGGCACCCACGCGCCGAGCGATTGCCGTGCCCGCGCGTCGCCGTCGGCGTGTGACCACTGCACGGTCACCGGCGCATCGCGCCACTCCGTGCGCATGGAACGCACGAGGTCGTTGCCGACCGCCGCCGCCTGCCATTCCATGGCGTCGAGCAGCAGGTGGAGCGGTGCGAATGCGCCGTCCACCGTGCACTTTCGTTCGAGGAATTCACCCCAGTCCCGCGTTGCCTCGGCTGCATCGAGCGACGCGCGGAGGCGCGCGGCCTCGCCGTCGACCGCGGCGTGCAGGCGTTCCATGGCCGAGTCCTCGCCTGCGGCCATGGCCGCCAGCATGCACGTGGATACCGCCGCCAGCGCGCGCACGCGCCGGATCATCGACTTCTTCATGTGATGTCTCCTTCGTTTCCGGTGCGTGGTTCAGTGGACGGCCAGCGAGACGATCGCCATGCCGGACATACTGGCGGATCCGTTGTCCGCCACGGTGGCTCCACCCGTGGCCACGGCCTGGCCGTTCGAACGGATGACAAGCGGTCGATTGGTGAACGCGCAGTAGGTGCGGTCCGGTGTTGCCACGTACGCGGCGCTTCCCGAGACGCAGCCGTCTCCTGCCAGGTGCCAGTTCACCTTGCGGGAGATCTTGCCGTCGATCCCGACGCTGTCGTCCTCGATTGCCAGCCCGAATTTCCCCTCGACGGTGACCGAGTGCTCGTACGTGCTGTACCCGACCGACCCGTGCACGGTCTTGTCTGTCAGCTGGGCAGACGCATTCCCGAGCGAGCTGCACGCGCCGGCGATGGATACCGAACCGCTGGCCGCGCACCCGACGTCGGGCGAGCATGTGAGCGACAGCTCGAGCACCGCGCCGCCCATGGCCGCCAGGTTGACCATGCGCGGACAGGGAATCCCGGTGCCAACCCAGTTCTCGCGTTCGGTGCTCTGCTGGCGTGCGGTGGAGCTGCGGGTGAGCGAGCCGGCGTGCCAGAACGTGCTGGTGCCCGAGACGTCGACCGCTACCTCGACCGATCCCGGTCCCGCGAATGCACTCACTGACCACGTCCACGACGTCATGTTGAAGTTCTGGGTCTGCGTCGTCCCCCATACCGGACGCATCGGGAAGAGCAGTGCCTTCTCCGTGGTCCTGTTCCACCAGCCGCCACCGCAGGCGCAGTCGCAGATGCGCGCCAGGCCGCCGCCGTGGCCACCCGGTCCCGCTTCGCCGCAGGGCGTCTCGAGGAGGTTGGGGCATGGTTCGTCCGCCGATCCGCCGCAGGGCGACCCGCCCTCCATCACTTGCGCCATCGCTGCGCGATCCGCCGGCAGTGCCAGCGCCACGAGCCCGAGGACGACCGTCGCTTGCGTGCTGATCCGGTTCCAGAGGTCGATTCCGTTCATCGCATCCATCCTTCCTTTCCATGGCCGCGCCTTGCTTCGGCGGCCGTTGGCACGAGGCCGTGCGCAACGTATGGCCGTTCGCGGTTTCGCCGTTCCCGCGCCGCCCTTTTTCCTGCAACCACGCAATATTTCGCCCCGTAGCATGGAGTGCGTCTTGCCCCGGTAGCTCAACTGGATAGAGCAGCCGCCTTCTAAGCGGCAGGTTGAGGGTTCGAGTCCCGCCCGGGGCGCTTCAGGCGCCGTTGCCACGCATGCGGATCATCGCCAATCCCATCTACCGGGCGTTTCCAGAGCTTGACGGCTTCACCGACGAGCAGTGCAGGCGATACGTCGACTTGGCACGAGGCGGCCAGCGCTCCCGAGTGATGTTCGAGGTGGCTCGGGTGATGCTGTCGCTCGGGTGCGTGTGCGTCTCGTTTCCCGTGGTGCTGCGAAACTGGAGCTGGTCGGAAGCCGATTGGCTGATCACGTTGTCGGTGGCCTTGATGGCCACCGTGTTCCTCCTCGGCATGCTGTTCTGGCGCGACGTCCTTCTTCGCCTGCTGGTTCGTGGGGTGCTGCGAGGGAGCGCGCGATGCCCGTCATGCGACTACAGCGCCATGGGCCTGGTGGTGTCTGCCAACCACGCGGTGACCTGCCCGGAGTGCGGGAAGTCCATCGACATCACGGCCCATCGCGATCACTGCGTTGCCGGCGCGGACGGCGCCCTGCGCTTCATGCCGCCGCGCGGCCTGGTGTTCGAGGAAAACCGCCTCTGGGCGCCGCAGCGGCGAAGGGCGGTGTTCCGTTCCGTCCGGCGGATCGGGCTGGCGATCGTCCTGGCCGTCGGAATCGTTGTCCTGCCCGTGGTATCGCTCGCGCTTGCCCAAGCGTGGTCCGCCTGGAGGGACCTGGTCTCGCTTCCGACGCCGGAACAGCTCGACGCGGCGCTGTTGCCGCCCGGCACCCCGCCGTCCGCCGATTCGATCGCCGTACCGCTGTCCGAGTTTGCCCACTGGGAGTCGAGTGTGCTCGGGACTGAGTTTCAGCGTGCCAGCAAGGGAATCACCCCCGGTACGCGATGGGGAAACGCCGGTGCGCCCGATTCGATCGCAAAGGAGTCCGTGCTGCAGGCTCTGGAGTCGATGGGGTTGCATCGGGACGCAGGATCGTTGGCCTGGGCCGCGGACCGCATCGCCGAAGGCGTCGGGGCGTCGATGTTGCTCCCCCCCGGGTACTCGTCATACCTCGGCGAGGATCGCTACGTCGCAGCGCAGCGGCTGTGGCAGCTGGCCAACGCCGCGATGGTGGTCGCCGTCGAGCGACGCGACGCCCCTGCGTTCGTGCGCGCCCTGGAGTGGCATCTGGCTGCGCGGCGGATCTTCGCGCGCACGTCTCCCTTCTTCTACAGTTACGACAACCACGACGAGCTTCGCCCGCTTGTACGGGTGACCGCCGAGGCGCTGCACGCCGACGGTGGCGAGCAGCTGGCGTCCGCGCTCGACGCCGCCATCCGCCGCCAGTCGGTCCGGCCGTCGATGGAGGCGATGAAGGCGGCCAGGGTCGACTGGGAACTTGGAGGTCTCGCCAGCTGGTTCGCGGACCCGCGGGTGGGGTCACTGGGGCCATCATGGGCCCATAAGCCGAGCCCGTGGGCCATGGTCGCGAGCATCCATTGGGGGGGCTTCTACTGGCCCCAACGTCGTGCCATCCTCGAGCACTCCGGCGTGCTGTTCGAGGAGCTCATGGCCGATCCGTCGGACCGGGACCAGCAGAAGGTGAGCGCCCAGATGGCGGCACTTGACGATGCCGGCCCGATCAATTGGGTTCGACTGCACGGGTTCACCGGGGCCTCGACCTCGGTCGATCTGCGCGGCGCCACGTTCGAGCGTGCGCTGGCGACCGTGGTGGCTATCGAGCGGTTCCGCCGCGCCGAAGGACACCTGCCGGCCTCGCTTGCCGAGCTCCGTCCGCGGTATGTCGACGAGGTGCCGAAGGACCCGTACCGCAAGGGACCGTTCGTCTACCGCGTGCTGCCGGCGGACCCGGACACCGCGTGGCACCCGGGCTACACGCTCTGGTCGGTGGGGGTCAACGGATCCGACGATGACGGCAGCCCCGACTCGGACGTGGTGTTCGTGTCGCCGCCGTTGCCGGAGTCACCCGCGGAGCCGTCCGCCGACTCGCCCGTCGCCCCGGACGCCACCCGCGGAAACTGACCCCGCGTCAGTTCGATCGCGATGTTCCGCAGGATCCGCGCGCGCCGGTGCTCGGGGCTCGCGTGCCGCGGCGCCTGCACGATGACCCGCAGCGGGAGCGTGCCCATCGCGAGCGCGTGCTGCACGCCGCGGCGCAGCACGGCCGGCGAGCACTCCGCCAGGCCCCAGCCCGCCGGTACCTCGCGCGGCTTCACCACGCCGGTGGCGGCCAGGATCCACAATTCGTCCGCCAGGCGCCAGCGTGCGATCAGGTTGAACTTGGTCTGCCCGTGGAGGCGCTCCTCGAGCTTCGCCAGTTGCCGCAGCACGCGGCGGTAGGGAAGGAGGCGGCTCTTCTCGAAATCCCAGCTGGCGCTCTCCTCGAAGAGCGCGCCCTCCGCGCGGCGGAGGTGCGGCTCGTGCACCGGGATCAGGTCGCGCTCGATCTCCGCCTTGCGCCCGAGCAGGCGCTCGCGCTCGGCGAGCAGGTCGTCGACGCGCAGGTCGTCGCGCAGGAAGTCCGCGCGCGAGGCCTTGCACTCGACCACCACCGTCCGCGGCGCGCGGTGCGCGTCACCCGCGCGTTCGGCGGCGAAGATGCTGGTGTGCGCGGCCGGGTCCGCGCCCAGGCGCCAGTCGTGCTCCGCCCAGCCGGCGGCGTCCACGCGGAAGCGCGCGATGGGGCAGGGCACCTCGTGCGCCACCGCCCGGCAGCCCATCGAGAGGAGCCACGCGGAGGCCAGTTCCTTCAGTCCGAGGTGTTCGCGCGTTTCCACGGTGCCGCCTGCGCCGTCAGGCGGAGTCGCGGCCCATCACGCGGTGCATCTCGCGCTCGCCGCGGCCGCGCAGCGGATAGTCCTTGCGGAGCGGGTGCCCCGGGAAGTCCTTCCACATGAGGATGCGGCGCAGGTCGGGGTGACCCTTGAAGCGGATGCCGTACATGTCGAAGACCTCGCGCTCGAGCCACTCGGCGGTGGGCCACACGTCGGTGACGGTGTCCACCACGAGCTCCGGGTCGGGCTCGGTGCCGGCGGTGTCGACGGAGGCATCGAGCCACACCTTGAGGCGCAGGCGCGAGTCCTTCGAGTAGCTGGCCAGGTTGTAGACCACCGCGAAGCGGGCGGGCTGCTTGGCCGGGTAGTTCAGGTAGTCCACCGCGGTGACGTCCGCGCAGAACTCGTACGCGCACTGCGGGTCGTCGCGCAGGTGGCGGCACACGTCCTTCAGGCGCTCCTTGGGCACGATCACGGTGGTCTGCCCGCGGAACTCGGCCGCAAGGAACTTGACGTCCGGGAAGGCTGCCTTGAGGACGGGGAGCGTCGGGTGGTCGAGCTTCATGGGAGGCAAAGTGTAGCGCGGTGGGCGGCATCGGACCCGCGGCGGCTGGAGGGGTTCCCCCGCGAGAAACCACGATTTCCTGCAGGGAACGTGGGTTACCGCGAGCCCTCGCACCGCGCGAAGAGCTCCAGCCACTCCTGCGGCGAGAGCGTCTCGGGCCGGCGCACCGGGTCGAAGCCAGCCGCGGCCACGGCGTCGCGCCCGAGGATCGCGCCGAGCTGCTTGCGGCGCTGCCCGAAGACGCGCATCACGAACGCGGAGAACGGCGCCCACGGATCCACCGGGCGCGCGCCGGCCCGCGGGCGGATGGCGAGCATGGCGCTCGTCACCTTGGGCGCCGGCCAGAAGCAGCCGGGCGGGAGCACGGCCACCTGCTCCACGTCCGCCAGGAGCGACATGGTGACGCTGATGGGTCCGTAGGCATCGTCCCCGGCCTTGGCCATCAATCGATCGCCCACCTCGCGCTGGATGGTGACGAACTGCCCGCGGCACTCCGGATGTCGCTCAAGCAGCGTCGCCATCAGCGGCGTGGCCGCCTGGTACGGGAGGTTGGCCACCAGGACGAACGGCCGGCCGCCGAGCGCCTCCAGGGCCTTCGCGCCGAGCGCGTGCTTGCCATCCAGGCAATCCGCTTCCACCAGCGTCACCTTGCCCGGTGCCGCGCCCATGCGGTGCGCGTTGCGGCCGCGCACGATCTCCGCCATGTCGCGGTCGAGCTCGCAGGCCACCACCTCGCAGCCCGCATCCATGAGCGTCTCGGTGAGCGTGCCCGTGCCGGGGCCGACCTCGAGCACCAGCTCGCCGGGCTGCACGTCGGCCGCCGAGAGCAGCTTGCGCAGCTGGTTGTGGTCGTGCAGGAAGTTCTGGCCGAACTTGTGCTTCGGGCGGATGCCGCGCGCCGCCAGTTCCTCGCGGATCTCGGTCAGCGTCTGCGGCATCAGCGCGCGGTCGCCTCGGCGCGCGTCTCGCGCAGCACCGTCACCTTGATCTCGCCGGGGAAGGTCATCTCCTGCTCCACCTGCTTGGCGATCTCCTGCGCGATCCTGAACGCGTACGCATCGTCGGCCTTCTTGGCGTCGACCACCACGCGGACCTCGCGGCCGGCCTGGATGGCGTAGGCCTCGTCCACGAACTGGTGCTGCCGCGCGATGCCCTCGAGCTGCTGCAGGCGCTTGACGTACATCTCCATGCTCTCGCGGCGCGCGCCGGGGCGGGCACCGCTGATGGCGTCGGCCGCCATGACGATGGGTGTGTACGGCGTGGTGGACGGGATGTCGCCGTGGTGGCCGGCCACCGCGTTGAGGACCGCCTCGCTCTTCTCGCCGTGCTTGCGCAGGAACTCGAGGCCGATGGCCGGGTGGCCGCCCTCCATCTCGTGGTCCATGGCCTTGCCGATGTCGTGCAGGAAGCCCGCGCGGCGCGCGACGTTGCCGTCGAGGCCGAGCTCGTCGGCGATCATCTGGCAGAGGAACGCCACCTCCACCGAGTGGCGCAGCACGTTCTGCCCGTAGCTGGTGCGGAACGCGAGCTTGCCCATCGCCTCCACCACCTTGGGGTGCAGGCCGCGGATGTTGGTCTCCAGGATGGCCGCCTGGCCGTCCTTCTGGATGCGCTCGTTGATGTCGCGCGTGACCTGGCTCACCAGTTCCTCGATGCGCGTCGGGTGGA
>Ga0209400_1001150_pt1 | contig 22112 bp, 30 predicted proteins | sample M_130807_EF_Meta_FD_187313 | JGI IMG/M metagenome (GOLD analysis project Ga0209400, IMG submission 187313) | Freshwater microbial communities from Lake Montjoie, Canada to study carbon cycling - M_130807_EF_MetaG (SPAdes) (version 2) | ecosystem: Environmental > Aquatic > Freshwater > Lake... | reverse complement strand
TTGAATTTTCTTATAAAATGTTTTTTTGGAGCACAATAATTTGTATTGTACTATTACTTGGATTAAGTTTGACAGGAATTTTGGAATATCTGTTTAGATAAACAAGATAATATCACCACTACAATTGTCCCATTCATCATCCCAACAAGAATACTCAATCTGAGTATTTTCTTCTTGCATAGATTTATCATCGGATAAAAAATTATCCAAAATCACATTGAATTCTTGTTCGGTGGTTTTTTCGTTTGGGTCCATTGCTTTAGTCAAATAATATATATCAAAAAAAGCACAATTACAACACCAAAAACGAAAAAAAAGTGATAATTTATTAAAAAATATTTTTAAGATATTTTTTCTTTATATTTGTTGAAATTTGGACCCTTAATGAACCCATTTTTACCTTCAGGTTTTTGAATGATTCCAGCTTGTTTTGCCGCTGAAAAGAAAGATGAAAGATACCCTTGAAGTGTTATTTCTCTACCTGTTTTACTAATAACACCTTCAGGTGTTACTTTGACTTGGCCAGTTTTTGTTAAGAAATCTAATTTGTTACCAATACCACCTTCAGGTAACGATTCAATATAATTCATTAAAGACTTTGTTAGTTTACCACCTTTAGTGAAAGTATAACCAGCCATTGTATATTTCTGACCAATATTCTTACCCAATTTAACCTGCTCAAGTTTTTGTTTAAAGTAATCTGTCCCAACTATTTTATTAAAAACTGTGGTCATATAATCACCTATAGCGGTAGAAAAATATTTGTCTTTAGGGAACTCTAAAACTGGATAATCAAAACTAAAAAAATTGTTACTAAATTCATCATTAGCATCAAATTCTATCATCATTTCATAATTCTGACCATTGTCACTTATTCTAACTGTACCATACCCAAAACCTGATTCATAAAATGTTGAATCAACTTCAGGGTCCACCAAAAATTGTGTGTTTTGATTAAATTCTGACATCCTAAATCCAAATTCAAATCTTTGAAAAGGCTTAAAATCATCATCATCACTATCACCCAAATAATCGGAAGTACTAAAGTCATCAAATCTAAGTGCAATTATTATACTTTTAGTACTACTTAAGTATATTCTTTTAACATCTTGTCTTAATTTGGCATCACCAATTTGTGGAATCAATTCAGTTGTAAACCATGAATCTTTTAATGTTTTTAAATCATCATAAATTGCGTCAATGGCCTTTTGAGGAATAATGGTTAAGAATAAATCTTTTTCACTAAAATTAAATTTATTATCTTGAACATCAAACCAATCAGAGTCAATTAATTTTTGACCTGGTTTAATGTTAACAGCAATTTTATAAAATCTATCTGATACGTTTTTCTTTTTAACAATAATGTAATAAAGATTTGCATTTTTGGTGTGAGATTCAAAATAAGATGAGTTATTTTTCATTGTTGTACACCACTTTGTACCCGCACCATAATAACAAGATGCCGTGTGTGTTTTTGGTTTAACAATTAAAATCGTGTCACTATCGTAGACTTTATCAACTTCTTTTCGGGCTTTCTTTTCTTCTTGTTTTTCAGAAGTTTGTTTTATTAACTCATTTGTAAAATTAAGAAAATCTCTTTCAAACCAATCCCCAATATATTCCCTTAAATCTTTTTTAGGGTATTTGTCTTTGTTAGTGTCAAAGAATTGAACTTTCGGAACAATCTCAGCAACAAATTGTCTCATATCACTTACGGCACGTATAGAAGTGTTAACCTGATTTGGTTCAAGTTCTTCTAACTCTTTACCTTGTCTTGGGTAAATGTCATTGTAAAAATAATACTGTTGTATTAAAGGTTCTAAATATTTGTAATTTGTTTGTTGTATAAACGGCTCATCAATTAACATATCATAAATTGATAGTGGTTGAAATAATGAATTGAGTTTTCTTTCAGACTCAATCTGCCCTTTATATTTGTTGTAGAGGTCCTCTTTTCTACCTTCCAATAATACCATACCTATAAATACACGTTGATGATAAAAAATGATTGTAGCGTAGACTGGATTCGAACCAGCGTGCCTCTGCTCCCAAAGCAGATGAGATAAACCTGACTCCTCTACTACGCTATTTTTTTTGTGGACCGTGAGAGACTCGAACTCTCGACCCCCTGCGTGCAAGGCAGGTGCTCTAGCCAACTGAGCTAACAGCCCTTTTATTTTTGCGGTCCCACCGGGAATCGAACCCGGCACTTTGCCGTGACAGGGCAATATTATAGCCGATTAACTACAGGACCGTAAGTTAGTAAACCCGGGCCCAACAAGCCGTGATAAACACGGAAGGGCCCTTTTTAAGATTTACATTTGGAGCGAGAGACCAGGTTCGAACTGGCGACCCTCAGTTTGGTAAACTGATGCTCTACCGACTGAGCTACTCTCGCAATTAAAAGAAACTTTCCTTCTACGCTCACCGTAGGTTTAGATTTTACCGATGGTTTGTTCCCCATCACCTGTTATGTGTGCACCATAGAGCAGGGTCCATTACAGAGTACCTTGAGTCATTCAAACTTCGGTTGGGTAATTACTCCCACGAAGTCAAGGTTCCTTTCATCCGCGCTAATCGGACTTCCGTAAGGAAAGGTTCTTTTTGAGCGAGTGGGGAGAATCGAACTCCCATCTCCAGCTTGGAAGGCTGGAGTAATAGCCTTTATACGACACTCGCATTCTTGGGTGGAATCAGTTACGTTCCGTCCACCGAGACCAATAGTTTGAAACAGGGACTACTGACACTTTTGTTGCGAACCCGAGACTCGAACTCGGAACTATGGGTTATGAGCCCATTATGTTACCATTACACCAACTCGCGATTTATTTGAGCTTCCACCCAGGGTCGAACTGGGGACTACTGATTACAAGTCAGTTATTTTACCTGCTAAACTACAGAAGCGTTTAAGTTACATCGTACAGGCATTCTACTTCCAGTTCCGAGAACTTGTATCTAATTTAACCCTACTCACCACTGTACGGGTACCTGAGGATATAACTTTTGTACTCGGTAGGGGAGTCGAACCCCTCTTACCAGGATGAAAACCTGAGGTCCTAACCGATAGACGAACCGAGCAATTATTTTTTTATTACCAACATGTCAAAGAACTTTTTTGTTCTGTTGTCATCTTTAACAACAATACAAAGTTAATACATTTTTTTGATACTGACAAATATAAACAAAAAAAACCCATCCTTTTGAGATGGGTTTTTGTAAGATATTTTTTACAATATTATCCCATCTCCACTTTGGAAGTATCAGCCTCTGTCGCTGGTGTGCCGAATATGTTGATGGTAATCATTGAATGTATTATTATTTTATTTCTTATTAAATATATTAAACTTTTAAAAAGTGTCAATTAAAACACCATAGAATTTATAAAACTATGTGATTTTTGTACAGATTTTTCAATTGTTTCAAGAATTGAGTCTAAATTTAAGTCAGATACATTACCAATTGAGATTCTAAACCAACCTTTATTACTTTTTGAACCAAAGTATTCAAACGGAACAATTCCTAACCCACAGGTATTAATTAAGAACGAAATATACTCTTCTGTTGACGAAAATGAATGAACATAATCCAAATAAACCGACACATAAATTCCACCATCAGGTTTTTGACAATCAACATTAAAACCTTTTGTTTTTAATTCTTCCAACTTACCACAGATTTTATTTGATATGTATTCGTATTCTTTTGTCACATAGTTAATGTGTGAAATGTAATCTTCATAATCCTCCCTGATGTATACATCCAATGCTCGTTGTTCAGGCTTTGGTGCCCATGCTCCGATGTGAGACAAAACTTCGGTCATCTTTCCAATAATATCTTTTGGACCAAACAACCAACCAACACGGACACCAGTTGCGTTTAACGACTTTGAAATACCATCCGCACAAATCAAATAATCTCTAATTTCAGGACATAAAGTTAATGGGTGAATAAACAAACCTTCTTTGGTGATATCTGAATAAATTTGGTCAAAGAACAAATACAATGGTCTTGTATATGCTTGATTTTTTCTGATATTGTTTTCATCAACAATTACCTGACAAATACCTTTCAAAACTTCTGAGTCAATTACACGACCCGTTGGGTTTTGTGGTGAACAAATGCAAACCAAAGATGTTGTATCAGTTATTCTATTTTTAATATCAGAAACCGTTGGGAAAAATGAATTTTCAGGTGTACATTCAATTTCTTGTTTTTCAGCTTTATGTAAAAAACAATAATGGTTGTTATTCCAAGATGGTGTTGGATAAATAACTCCATCACCAGGATTTACCGTTGCTTTATAAACCGTATAAATCAATGGACGAACACCACCACCAATTAAGATTTCTTCAGGGGAATAATCAACATTGAACTGATGTTTAATATGTTTGGAAACAGATTCCCTCAATTCAAGTTCTCCTTGTGAGTTTGGGTAATTTGTTAAATCCCACTCATAAGCGTCTTGGATATGTTTTCTTAATGTTGATGGTATTGGCCATAATTTAGAATTAAAGTCACCTATGGTTAGGTTTGACACTGGTTTTGTTTTTGCAATTTCTTTGATTTGTTGTGAGATTTTAATAATTTCAGAACCCACAATATTGTTTCCTATATTAGATAATTTTTCCATCTGTTAAAATATAAATGACTTGTTTTGAATAATCAACTTTGTAGCGAGGAACGGAATCGAACCGTTAACCTTCTGCGTATGAAACAGACGCTCTAACCAATTGAGCTACCTCGCCAAACCCTTTATTACTTAATTATCTCACCTTTTGAAGTAAAAATTTCAACATTTGATGATTTACCCCAATTATCCAAATAATCATCAATTGTTAATGGTTGACCTTTAAAGAAAATTTGGTTAATGAAATCCCAATCACCTTCTGGTGTTCCAATTGAACCTGTTGAATATGTGAAATCAGTTGCTTTTGGTAATTCATCAGACTCAAAAGAAAGTGTGTGGATTCCACCTTTGTTTTCATCAATACTCAAATAAATATTTTTATTTTCACCTTCAGGAAATGCGTCATAACCCCTATACTCAAACTTTTCATCAAAATCTTCAATTGTTTCGTATAGGTCGGCAACATCACCAACACCAAACTCTAATACCTTATCACCGTTTTCATCTATAATTTCAAAATGTGCGGTACCATTGTCAAATGATTCTGTTAAATGAAACAATTCACCATCCCAAGTATCAATGTCTAACAATTCATCTAAATCCCACCGACATTGCCATAATTCATCATGACCATTTTCATTCATGAATTCTTTAATTTTTAAAACTTGTTCATCGGTTAAAGATTTCCCAATTGCCTCAAAAGACCATCCGTAGATATTAAGTGTGTATTTCATATTTATTATTTTTTGTAGTCAGGACAGGATTCGAACCTATGTAAAGTTTACAAGCTTTAACTACCACATTCGTTAGTGGTATGCGTTATACCAATTCCGCAACCTGACTATTTAATGTTATTATTGAGTTTACCCACTTATAAATCATAAGCGTTTGCAACCACTTATGGTATTCCTCATTTATTCCGTTCTTAGCTGTGAGTCTAATAACATTTGTAGTCAGGACAGGATTCGAACCTGTAACACCGGTTTGACCACTAACGTGGTTGCGTCTAACCATTCCGCCACCTGACTATGGTTGTCAGTCTTTCCTGACCGTCACCCCCACTCCGAAGGTATCAGCCCTCATTGTGAAACTGGGTTAGTTTTTCATAATTAGAGCCGGACTCGAACCGAATACCGTTCAGGACGGATTAGACAACCTTACGACGCAACGGCCACCTATTACAGGTGACCTCCAATCTTGGGGACTCGGGTACCATCCCTCATTACGTCCATCTAATTATTTTGTGGTGTGAGAGGGAATCGAACCACTCGGCACGGAGTTTTTCACGCTCTTGCTCTACCTACTGAGCTACCTACACCATTATTGTAATACAAAGTTAAAACATATTATCCAATTTTCCAAGCTCCTGTGATGTGTTTTTTCATTTTTTTACCATCCGCAGGATTACCAATAACAACACCATCTTTAATGGTAAACGCATGACCCTTAACAACCACAACATAAGAACCAACAGGGTATTTTTTGATGAATGAAGATGTGGTGGTTGCTCTTAATTTTTTAAAACCTTTAACAACCACATAGTACAACATGGTGTTGTGTTCCTCAGAAATAATTTGAACGTTTTTACCATTAATTTGTTTACCATTCTTTGATAACAAATTCATACCAGTACCAAGTCCAAAAGTACCTTTACCATTTTTTCTATTGAAAGTTTCTTTAACGAATTGGTGGGCAGAATCATAATCCATATCAGAGGCAGATGCGATTGCTCTAACAACACAATCGTTGTTTTCAGATTTGGCAATTTTTGATTCAGTATATCCTTTGATTGCGTTTGAAGATGATATAAACCCTTTTTCCATACTACAAATATACAACAGATATTTGACTTTACCAAAAGTATTTTGCTGACATGGTAGGATTCGAACCTACGGTGTGGTTTCCCAGTCAGGTTAACAGCCTGATGCTCTCGGCCTCTAAGCGACATGCCAATTTATTTTTGTACCAAAGGTGGGAGTCGAACCCACACGTCTCTATGACATTTGTTTCTAAGACAAACGCGGCTACCGTTACGCCACTTTGGTATTTTGCACACCAGGAGGGATTCGAACCCCCAACAACAGTTTTGGAGACTGTCATGATACCATTTCACCACTGGCATGTGTGTTGTGATTCCTGAGGGATTTGAACCCCCACATCTTCTCGTCCGTAGCGAGATGTTTTATCCAATTAAACTAAGGAACCATTTGGGGTGACTGATGGGATTCGAACCCACGACACTCGGCACCACAAGCCGATGCTCTACCACTGAACTACAGTCACAGAGTCCATAGTTGGAATCGAACCAACGAATAACAGTTTTGCAGACTGTCCCTTTAAACCGCTCAGGCATATGGACTTATATTCTATAATCCTCCAAAACTCATTTTTTTCACTAGTTTTGGAGGATTATAAGTTTTGTGCCAGCAGTAGGACTCGAACCTACGAACTCAAATGAGAGCGGGTTTACAATCCGCCGCAATTGCCGCTATGCGATACTGGCATTTTCGTCTTTCCTGTTGGATTTGAACCAACGACCCTCTACATGTAAGGCAGATGCTCTTCCAACTGAGCTAAGGAAAGAAATTGTGACCCCGTCGGGACTCGAACCCGAAACCCCCTCATTAAAAGTGAGGTGCTCTAAACCAATTGAGCTACGAAGTCATATTGTTACCCCTGAAGGACTCGAACCTCCATTGAGTGGACCAAAACCACTTGTCCTGCCATTAGACGAAAGGGTAATTTATGGTTGGTGATACAGGATTTGAACCTGTGACCCCTACGGTATCAGCGTAGTGCTCTAACCAACTGAGCTAATCACCAATGTATTGTGGGACGGGGTGGACTCGAACCACCATGACTGGATTTTCAGTCCAGCGCATTGACCATCTTTGCTACCGTCCCATTTTTGATTACCAACATGTCAAAGAACTTAAAAAACAAAAAACCCGAACCTTGTGAGTTCGGGTATCCTTTTTAGGCTACTTACGTGTTAACTTAAAACACCCGAACTTGCAAATACGCGAAGATACCAATTCTGACAGAATTGAATGACATGTTTCACGATTTGTTTATTTAGGAGTTTCATTGTGTTTGTTATTAAATATAGTACAAAGGTACAAAAGTTTTCTGATATGTCAAATTATTTTTTAATGTATTTCAATTTAGTTACGATTTCAGTTGGTTTTTCGTTTTTTTTAATCAATTGGTGCATTTCAAAACTTGTTGGGTCTTTATGAACAACCTTAATGTATCTGTTAAACTTAAACCAAGATAATATTTTTTTAATCATTGTTATGCTTTTGTACAGTAGTTTTTGTTAATATGTTTTGATGGGTCAACAAATGAACCATCTTTTTTCAATTCAAAGTGTAAGTGAGCATCTTCTGAATTACCTCTTTTGCTTGTTGAATCTGATTTATCACCACCTGATTTACCAATCTCTTGTCCTTTTAATACAAATTCACCTTTTTCAACACTTCTTGATGATAAGTGACAGAATTTTGCTTCATAACCATTATCAAATTTAATTTTAATCATTCCACCACAATCAGATGCGTTATCAGTAGATTCAACAACTTCGCCATTAAAAGGTGACACCAATTTTGTTCCTTGTTTGGCTTTTAAATCATTTGCCTGATGTTTTTCAGATTTACCACCCCTTGTTCTATCACCAAATTCACTTGTAACCTTCCACTCATATTCCGTACCACATAAAGGTGAAATCATATCATCAGTTTTTGATGGGTCTTTTTCAACAGACTTGAAGAAATCTTTGATTTTATCACCAACACTTTTATCATCGGAATTTTTAGAGTCATCACTATCTTCATCATCACCATCAAAAAAATCTTCAATTTTTTTAACAACATCTGAATCTTTAATTTTATTGATAATATCATCCAACATATCTTCATTAATAGGTTGTAAACCCATTAATTTTCTCATTTTGTTGGACTCTTCTTTAAGAATTTCTTTTTTGTTCATAATAATAAATATAATCAGGATAAAAAAACCACCCGAAGGTGGTTTTTAATGTATTAAAGTGTTTCTTTAGATTTTAACATCCAATTCGCACCGTGAATAAAACCACGTTTCCAATTTGCAATATCATCATCACTCATTCCATCACTAAATTGTTCACATTCATCATCAGCACTAATATGAATCATTTGTTTTATTCGTTTTTCAACAAATCCTGGTTTTGTTTGAAATTCAGGTTCACCCAATTCAACTTCACCATTTTTCCATTGTTTCCAAATGGAAAAATCTTTTAAATCATCAAGTGTAATCATAATGGTTAAAAATCAGTTGTATGTGGAATTTGAACTCTAACACATGTTTGAGGTTGACCTTCATTCATGTAAAAGTTGTTGATGTACCCCATGATGTTGGCAGAACCAATTGGATTTGCTGAATGTACATAAACAACAGGAAATTTAATTTCACTTTCTTTTTTGTCCTTTCTGCTCATTTGAAATCTGTCAACATTGTTATCGTAAAAAACATCAACCAAGAATTTTGCTGCGTCATATCCTGTTTTTTCGTTGATATTGTTATAATCCAATTTATAGTTTTTTGTTACGTTGTTGAAGTATTCTGCCATTGCGGCATCACCTAAATCATGGTCCAAAGAAATAAGTTCAATGTTATCCAATCCAAGTTCATTAACTTTATCAACAAACTCTTGATAGTTTCTTACAACAATCCAATTACCCTCAACTGGAGTTCTTACGTCGTCTAAATAAATTCTATTCATTTTTATATGTATTTAATTTTTAATTAATCCCACCAATGTTCAATTCTTTGTTCAAGAATTTTAAATAATAAACGTCTGGCTTTATTGTGTCTATCTATTACTGTTTGAAGCGCTTCAGGTGACTTTTCATCTAAATTATAAAGCTCATCAAAATATTCTTCATTTTGTAATTTATTAATTAACCTAACACAAGTCATCATTAATTCAGCATCACGTTTAGAACTTTCATGCCAGTTTCTTTCACTTAAATGTTTGGCTTGTTTTTCTAATTTAAATTTTAATACCTGAAAAATATAATGATGGTCCCAGTCTCTATCTTTCCATATTACCCAAAACCATTTATATAAGTTCTTAACTCCGTGTTTAATGTATTTATGCTGGTAAGGTAATTCCCATCTTACCCATCTGTATAGTTTCCAGTACCATTCGTTATATTCTTTTTCCATATTAATCTAAAAATTCAATTTCATTAGTTTCAGGGTTCCAATCAACGGTCAAAGGTTTTTGAGTGAAGTTATATTGTTCATCCAAAACTGCCGCATTGAAGTAGTGAGTGTCTCCATCAAATTTGTAACCATATCCTGTGTGGATGTGACCACAAACGTGAATCTTTGGTTTTACCACTTTGATTCTTTCCGCCAACAACTCACAACCTAAATTGAAAGTTGGGTTAAATTTTACAGTATCCAAGTTACCCCAAGAAGGACCGTGAGTAATTAAGATGTCAATGTCAGTCGGAATCATATCCCACTTTTCTTTCAATTCCTCACCCTGCCGTGGAAGATTGAATGCCCAATTATAGAATTCAGGTTGCCAAGGAGACCCCCAAATTTTAACCATCTTATCATAGTCCTCACCAATCATCAACATATCATCCTGTAAGTAATCAATGTCTTTATAAGAGTTAACAATTTCCATGATTTTCTCATTGTTGTCTTGAAATCCCCAATCATGATTACCAGCAATGAATGCCTTGTGATTGTAACCTTCAATACTATTAAACCATTTACAGAATTGTTGGATTTCATGTTTATGACCCATTGAACTTAAGTCACCAGCATGAATCAACAAATCACCACCAGGAAGACTGGATGTCACTTGTTTGTGTTTGGTGTGGGTATCTGATATAAACGTAATTTTCATAACACTACAAAGGTAGTAAAAATTATTAAAATTACCAACCTTTAATCATGTATTTGATTAAATAATATATAACGAATGGTGTTAATAGAATAAGTTCACCTAAAAGTAATAAAAAATGTTTCATCAGTAAGAAACCCATTTAGATTTGTAGTTTTTGTTTGAAACGCAATATCTTGCGTAATCATTCACAATTGCGGAACCTGTATTATATCCACCACAGGCGGTTGCCCAATTACCAGTACTATTATATCGGGTTCTTAGCATTTTCATACTAATCATCACGTTAAGGTCAATATTGGTTCTTAGTTCTTTTTCTGTAATACGTCTTTCAGCATATTGGTGAGCCCATCTTGTAATAATTTGCATTGGACCTTGAGCACCAGCGTAAGAAGTTAATTTACCGTGATAATCCCAATCAAAAGGACCTTGATATCTTGTTTCAAGATATGCCACGTTATACGCAATGTATTTTGGTACCCTATACACCTTTGAATACTTTTCAATTGAAGTGTACATTTGAAGACAGTATGGTGAATTCGGTTTCCCGCCCATATCTTCAAGTTTGTATTCAGGTTTTTCCTTGAACAGGTTGAATAGGTTTAGTGTTGCAACTAAAATCGCAACACTAAACAAAAAGTAGAGAAATTTAACACCTTTATTGACCATTAGTTGTAGTAGTGGTTTTAGGGTTAGCGGCTTGTCCCCAAATGTTCTTTGCGTACAAGTTAAAAATCATGTAACCAACTGAGTCTTGATAAACGGTGTAAGTACCATCTTTTTTGTGAATTACTAAAAGATGATTACTTTCATCAATGGCGAGTTTTACTTCATTTCTTTTTACAGAAATGGGTTGGTTTCGTTTAAAGCTGTTTTTAATGAAGTCGTAGTAATAACCAATTGAAATTCCTGCACCCAAACTAATTAGGATGATTGTGTACAATGATACTTGTTTTACGACTTGTTTGAGTTTTTCTTTAATGTTTTCCATATTCATAGTTTAAACCTTTTTTCTTATAAAGTCAAAGGTACAACTAATTTCCAAATATGGTGCCGTAAATTGAAAAATTACTTTAAAGTAGTTTTTGGACCTTTTGCAACCACATATTTTGTATAATCGGTTGACAATGGTTTTTCGTTTTTGAAGTAATAAATGGTAGTTTTACCATTCACAGTGATATATTTGTAAAATCCATCAGGAATAGTAGCACCTGAGGTTAATTTAATTGAAGCTGCACTATATACCATCAATATTGATACTTTTACAGTTCCTGTTGACGACAATTGTCTTTCATATGCCTCAAGTAATCTCCAAGCACCTCTATTTAAATCTTGGTGTTGTAATATACAATTCAAGTAACTAAATGTTGATAACAACATCTCACGGGTACAATTAAAATCCGCGGCTGGCGCACAATGTCCTTTATCGTAAACATTATTTGCGTAGTCATTATTATCAGATGTGTGGATTGAATCATTAATAAAAAAATCCATTCCTGTTCTTTTTGCCGTCCCATTTGGACACATTACAGTATACTGAACCTCTAAAGGTTGTTCTAATTTTTCTGAGTAATATCCTTGATAGATGTTATTTTTAAAATAAACTTTTTCTCTTACAGGTGCAAACGCAAAAAGAGGTAATAATAATAGTAGTACAAATTTTTTCATACTAATAATTATATCAAACCTATTAAATGATTCTGTCGGTTACATCAAGACTACCTTCAATAATTTGATTGATTCTATTTTTCGCTCTGTCACTAATTGGAATTGGATTACCTTCATCATCAATTCTTACAAAAGTAATTTGTGTGTGTAGAATGACAGTTTGTTTTCCTGTATAAACACTATGTGACCTTGCTTCTAAATAAAGTGTAATTGATGTGTTCCCAACTTTAATGGGTTTACCATATATTTTTAATAGTTGACCTTCTTTACCAGGTTTAATAAACCTACATTCATCCAATGCGATTGTAACTAATCTTGGTGAATCACAAAGTTGCATTGATAATCCTGATGCTGCTGAATCAACCCAAGCAAGAATCTTACCCCCGAATAAATTTCCGTGAAAACCCAAATCTGATTTTTTAATTGGGTGTGTGTTCAATAATTCCATACAATAAAGATAAAAATATATTATCGTTAATCAAGGTATTTATTATTAATGATATTACGTTTTAAGGAAAAAGAAGATTTGATTGAAGCAATGCCCGAAATACTAAGGGAAACAACACCTTGCTTAAAATTTATATCTGAAGAGGAAATTGAATTACCTATTTATGTTCCAATGACAACGTATATTGATATGGAATCAAACGCACTTCCGATGGGAACTATGAACATTAAATTAATACCATTACATTATAAACCAATGATATCAACAGGTGATTGGGTCCCAACTTTACAAATTAAAATAATTGTATCCAATATGAAATTTAAAAATGAAGATTTTGAAGAACTTTTTAAAGTTTTTGCACCTGTTGCTGGCAACAATATGAAATATACACATTTTTTGGTACCAATTACATCAAAAATTAATGATTATTTTCGCTATTGTAATATGAGAAAAATTCCTTATAATATATCTGAATTAAAATGGAAAGATTAATAGAAAGTATAGATTCCGATACTAGAATGATAGTAAAGGATATTATTAGAATTATTAAAAATGGTGATGAAGGTAGTTGGGAATTACCATCAGACATCAGTGATGAGGAATACTACCCTTATGATATGACCGTATTTTTTGATTGGAATTTCAATTGGAAAGAAGGTAATCAAAAATATTTTGTTGACGGTGATTATGATGACGAAACAGAAAGCATGCAAGTTGTGGTGTTTTTAAACAAAGATTTTTACCCTGAATTGATGTATGATTTGGTTGCAGATTTAAACGATATTATAGCTCATGAATACGAACACCATAAACAATATTTAGGGTTAAGACCTGATTCTGAAGTTAAAATTAAAGGTAAACAACCTAAGGATTACAAATATTATTTACAATCCCACGAAATACCTGCAGTTTTACAAGGATTTAGGAGGGTTATGAAATTAAGAAAAACTGGTATTGAGTCAGTTATTGATGGTTGGTTACAAAGAAATATATCTAATCAGGATATGAGTGAAAAAGACCAAAAAAAGTTGAGGTCAGAATTAATCAAACAATACGAATTGAGATATGGTAAAAAGTGAATTGGAAAAATTGTCACTGATTGAACTTAAGAATTTATGTAAAAAAGAAGGTTTGAATTTTGATAAGACAAGAGAACAGCTTATCTTTGCATTGGACGAATACTTTAAACCAATGAGAATTAAACCGACAACGACAACAAAATCAGTTAAGTATAAGACAAAGGCGATTAAACTTGAGGATAGTCAGGCTTTAGTTGAAATGGGTAAATTGGTTGAGAAAAAACTTGCCCGAAGAACATATTACGCAAATGGTAATATTCATTTTGAATTGTTAGATTAATTTTTGTATTTTTCAGATAAAGAATTAAACATTCTTTTTAATACGTGTCCACCAACAATAATACCTGTGGCTTCTGATAAACTTTTGGCAATTGTATCAAAATCAATATCCGAAACATTATAGGATTGTAAGAATTTTGTAAATTCACCCAATATTGGTAATAAAAAAGCGTAACCTATAATATCGGTACCTCTCCAAAAACTTGAACCAACCGCTTTTAATATCTTTGAAAATTTTGTTTTTAAACTTTCGGTGAAAGAAACAGCATCAATTAATTCATTTTGTAATCCCTTTTCTTCAACCTCATTTTCCATCTTGATAATATCCTTTGTTTCAAAGAACACAACCATAATTGCGGTCAATGCCAACATTTTAATATCAGTATCACTCAATCCTGAATAGTTTTCATGTAAATGTTCAATAACGTGATTTAAAACAACACCAATTCCTGCACCATAGGTAACACCGAATCTAAAATTAAAATTCATAGAATTTTTAAGGTCGTTTACAACATCAACCGTATATTGTTTGAACAATTCAACTTTTTTAATAACATCAGATTTGAAATTTTCTTTCAAAATAATCCTTTGTTGTTCTTCAGTTATAATAATCTCCATATTTATATGTAAATATCTTATATTTAATAATATGTCGTTAAATCCACAATTAAAACAAGGTGATAGAGTAGTTTGTTACTACATGGAAGGTGAAACATCAAATGTTCCCATTGGTACTACAGGTACTGTTACAAAAATAGTACGAGTTCCATTTGGAATGGGTACTCAATACAGTGTTAAATGGGATAATGATTCTAGTTTGGATTTAATACCCGAAACAGATGCATGGGATTTTGAATCAGAAAATGTGTTAGGTGAATCTATTGAAAATTTTCTTAGTGTACTAGTTGATGATGGTTTAAATCCTGAAGATTTTGAAGAAGAAATTACTAAGTTAAATGATGAGGATATTACAGATGATTTTTTAAGAAATATTGACCGAAAATTATTAAAGTCGGGCGATAAAACTGAAAATGTAAAAAGATATATTGACACATATCTAAAATCTTTAGAGAATAGAAAAGATATTGAATTAGAACCAAATGATGATTTTGATGAAGATGAATTTATGTATGGTTCTGAAGAACCAATTAAATCTAAAATTGGTAAAAAACAATATATAAAAGAATTAATGCCAATGCAAGTTGAGTTATTAAAATTACAAGAAATGGTTAAGAATTCAGGAAAACCATTTGTTGTTGTTTTTGAAGGTCGTGATTCAGCGGGAAAAGGAACAATGATTAGAACTTTAACTCAATACTTAGACCCAAAATATTTTAAAGTAGTTGCCTTAGGTGTTCCAACACCTGAAGAAAGAAAAGATTGGTTTAATAGATATAAAGACCAAATGGAACCAAATAAAATAATTTTCTTTGATAGAAGTTGGTATAACAGAGGAATTGTGGAACCTGTAATGGGTTATTCATCTGAAGATGAATATAAAGATTTCATGGAAAATGTTTATCCATTTGAAAGAAGTTTAGTTAGTGCGGGAATACCGTTGTTTAAATTTTGGTTTTCAATCACACCTGAAACACAAGAAAAAAGATTTAATCTTAGAAAGTCATCTCCATTAAAGTATTGGAAATTTTCACCAAATGATGCCAAATCATTAGAAAAATGGGATGATTATACCGAATACAAGAAAAAAGCGATATTAGCAACAAAAACAGCATCTCCTTGGTACATTGTTGATACAAATGATAAAAGAGCTGGTATTTTAAACGCATTACGTGTGATATTAAATAATACTGATTATTCAGGTAAAAATGATACACATATTGGTATGACGTATCCTGAAATTGTGACCACAGTTAAGGAAGACGCTTTACATGAAATGACATTGACCAAAAAATCAAAATTAATTCAAGAGTCACATGAATTGGAAACTATGTTTAGAAGGGACGATGCTTATAGTAACATAAAACCAGAGGATTGGGATACAATAAAACAATATCTTGAATTTTTAAGACAGTCTGGTATTGTCAACATGTTTGGAGCAGCACCATTTTTATACGCACCTTTAGAATGGATTACTGACCAAGCAAAATGGAAAGACTTAGATGAATACTCAGAAGCGGCTCTTGAGAGTTTAATTGAGTTAAACCCACAAGTTCAGGGAATAATGGTAAATGCCGCAATTAAATCTTTAGGTGATAAAGATTTTGATGTATCAGAGGTTAACAGTAAATTAAGAAAAATTTCAATTCACGTTCTTGAAGATTTATTTCAAAACTGGTCATAAAGTTTTCTTGTAATCTTTCCATAAAAATCCATCACGGTCTTTTTCTGATAAATGCGGGTTGTCCGTATAATTTTTAACAAAATCATCAAATTTTTCAATACTACTATACAACATAGATTTTTCATGTTGTGGTGAGTAAGGTGAGTCCACAAAATATTGAATAACAGTGTCTGGTTCCATTGTAATTAAACCATTTGCATAACCTTTCGGTACCATTACCGCATGGTCTTTATCCACCTCAAACACATACGTTTTACCAAAATCAAAATGTGTTTTATCAACACACATTACCATTTGGAATATTTTACCATATATTACTTTAAGATATTTTGATTGCTCAAACGGTTCAAGTTGAAAATGAAGTCCTCTGATTGTGTGAATTAAAGGGCTAATACTTGTATTGACCTGAACCCAATGTTTATCCAAACGTTGGTCATGTTTCATATGAATTGGTGACGGACAAAAGTTACCTCTATTATCACCAAATGTTTTGTGTTCTAAAATAAAAGGAAATTCCATGATTAATTTGACAGGGGTGCTTTAATTGATGGGTGTGATTGATAGCGTATATTTTAATATATTTGTATTATCCATTATTCCCCACACAACTGATAATTCTTCTGAATTTATAATGGTAGGTGTTATGAAATATCCGTCCATTTTATCCAAACTTTGTTTAACTTCAGAAACTAAATCCGAAGGGATTTTTGTTTCAATTTCCGATTTTTCGAATGTTTCAGGATTATAATAATCCGCCTTGTAATTCTCCATAATTTAAATTTTTTAATTTTAATCTTTATATTTGTAATTGTTAAATTTTTTGTTTTTACTTTTAACTCTCCATCTAATAGTCACCATAGGTATGTTAAGTATTTTAGATGCTTCACCAGCAGACCTATATCCCACATTATTAATTATTATAGGAAGATTCTGTTCTCCATTGTAGGTTCCTTTTCTTTTCTCACTTAATTTTTTTTTAGTTTCTTCCGCGTGTTGTTTACCAAAAAATGGGTTATTTACACCTGATTTATCTCTACAATTTATACAACTATTATTAATTGAGGATATTTTAACACCACATTCACAATATTTAAAACTTGTTCCACCTTTCCAATTTGGGTTAGTTTCCATCGGTTTGGAGTGTTTTTCTTTTTTTTCTTCGTCAGTCATTAGGTTATACCTTCTTTTAACTGACTCGGTCATTTTTTTTACTATCTTATCCTTATGAGGGTTTTTTGTTAAATTATCACCGCCACTTGATTTAATCCCTATGTTGTAATCAGGTTGCAAATCCAAATATTTTTGTTCTGTTTCAAGAAGAACATTTATATCACATTCTTCAACAATCTCAAATATAAAATTGTTTTCACCGTATTTATCCCAAGCTCTTTGTAATATACAATTTATGTGAATATTATTTTTTAATTCTCTTTTATGTCTATCAAATCTCTTTTCAATTTGTTTTGATGAACCATAGTAACATTTGTTATTAACCAAATTTTTAATTCTATATATTCCAATCATAGGACTACCTTTTAATATAAATATCTGTAAAACATAAAAAGTTAAAAGGTGGTCCTAAAAATTAATTAGAAAGTGGAAAATAAATCTTAGGATGTGATTGATAGTTTTCTAAAATAACATCATTTACTGATGAACAGTGGATTCCGTCTCTAACATGCACTGTTGGCAATTCAAATGGTTCTCTACCAATTTGTTCTTTAACACCCTCCATTTGGTTCAAATAGATGTGACAATCTCCCAAATTACCAATTAGTTCCTCAGGTATCATATTAACTTCATCCGCAATCATCATTAAAAGAAGTCCATATGATGAAATATTCATTGGAATTCCAAGCGGAACGTCACACGAACGTTGATTCCACATTAAGGAGATTGCTCGTTTAGGTGTTCTTTCCCAATCAATAGTAAGTGGTGACCTTAATTCACCATCTATACCATAAGAATCTTCGGTCCATACTGGGCATCTTAATTGTCTTTCTTCCAAACTCAACTCTCTTGTATAAACTTGAAATCCATAATGACAAGGTGGAAGAACCATTTGGTCTATCTCTCCAACATTCCAAGAATTAACCATTAATCGTCTTGAGTCTGGATTTGTTTTAAGGTCGTTGATTAGATTTTGGATTTGGTCTATTTTATTATTAGGTGGAAATAGTGGTAATCTATTTGGACCAAAATCATCTTGCCAACTTCTCCACTGCTTACCATAAATTGGACCTAATTCACCCCACTGTCTAGCAAACTCTTCATCTGTTTTGATTTTGTTGATGAATACTTCCTTATCCATTGGATAATAAGAAGGCGGAAGTGTTATATCAGATTTAATAAAATCTTCATTTGTTTTATTTTTGTAATTCTTATAAGCATCACCATCCCAAATATGACAGTTATTGTCAACAAGGTATTTGATGTTTGTATCACCACGTAGGAACCACAGTAATTCTGTTACCATAGTTTTCCAAGCCATTTTCTTGGTTGTGAGTAATGGAAATCCATCAGACATTTTATGACGAATAGTGTAACCAAAGATTGATTTGGTTCCTGTTCCTGTACGGTCTTTTTTTTCCACACCATAATCAATGATGTCTTGGAGTAGTTGTTGGTATTGTTTGTCTATCTTATTCATTGTTTTAATCTTGTTTTGTTCCTAAAGCCCATACTGAATTTGGAAATAATTCTTGTCGTAATTTTAATATAATATCTCTGTGTCCTTGAAATTCATCATCCATAACAGATTTGTGTCCATTTAAAACTGCTTTGGTTATTTCATAATCCAATTTGGAAATTAATGCAGATTTTTCATTGTTACTCATGTTTTCAATATCAATCTTGTTCATTTAATACAGTCTCCTCTTCATATTGTCTTTTTAATTCAATGTATGCCAATTCGGCACATTCAACCGTATTTAAGTCAGGATGTTTTTTTCTACATTCATTAACTTTACCATGCATTTCATTTAACTTACCAATCTCATTTGATAAGTAATACAACTCTTCAATCCATTCTTCGTTTGTCATATTAACCAATTGTCTTTTTTATCGTTTCTAATAAACCGCATGATTATCGGTCCTGGTATTAAACATAAGAAAAAAATAATAACTTTGTCCACTATTTTTCTCATTCTGATAAACTTTTATTACTAAATTCTTTTATACCTGTTACTTCATAAAGGATTTCTTTTTCAATGTATTTTGGCAATGAATATTTTTCATTAATATCACCAAGTTCAATCTCCATGATGACAATATTCAAACCTTCATATTTGTCAATTTCCAATTTATGACTTTTATGTTTTACAACAGTTCGGGTCTTTTTAATATGAAGTGAATTTGCCAAATCAAGTTGTTGAAACTCTTCAGGTGTTAAAGTTGTTTCTTCCTCAGTATTAATACCTTTGGATATATTTGTTTTTTTGGTTTTAAAAATATGGATTTCACCAGTTGGAATTTCAATTTGATATCTATATCTAAAACCATCTGCATGATACCATTGGTCAATTTGGTATACAGTATTGATTTTGGCGAGACGTGGGAATCTCTTTAATAAAAATTTACGTTCAATTTCCTGAAATGTTATCATATCTTTTATTTGTTTTTAGTCCATGTCTTTTTCTTGGGAACCATTGGTTGTTGGAACAATCAATCCCGATTTAATACAATCTTTCATACCTTCTTCAAGGTCTTTAATTTTTCTATACATTGGTACGTACCACTCAAAATAAGTGATTATCATTCCAATCCAAATTCCAAGTACAATATATAATAGTGTCATAATGTTTTACAAAGATAAACAAAAAACCCGAGACTTTCACATCTCGGGTTATTTTTTTTTTAATTACAACTTTTTCCATTCTGGTTTTAATACGTTCCATATCAATTTGTCATAAGGTTTTCCATCCCACATGGCAAACATAACCGCTCTGTAAGGTAGATGTCCATGATTCATAACATGTTCTGCGAACTGTTTTTTGGTTGGTTCAATTTCTCTATCACAATATTTTCCATATCGGAAGTAATAGTGAGCCTTTCCACAATCTTCAGATACTCGGTAAAAACCATACTTTAACAAATCTGCATAATCTTTTACTTTCTTATAGAATTCATCAGGTACGTCTTTTAAGAACTCATTGATGTCACCACCATTGGATAACAATTCCCAAACACCAGTGGTAGATACATTTGTCATTATCTTATGAAGTCGTAGATATTCCTCACCTTTGATTTTTATTCGGTCTCCGTTAGAAAAACGAACAACAAATCCTTCAGAGTTTTGCACAACTTTACCTTTTAATTCGGAATAATCCCGAACTCCATCATATTTTTTGACAACATCAAATCCTACAAACAATTCATCGTATGTAAGTTCTTCACCAGTCTCAGTGTTGATGATACCTAACAATACCAATTTTTCTTGACCATCATAATTAACAACTATTCTATTTTCAGGGTAGATGATTTCAAACAAATAAGTGAACCCTTCAACTATGATGTCTTGGTAATTGTACTTTTGAGCGAACTCAGTCATCCACTTTGATTGGTCAGATGTAAATGAACCACGAGTGGCACACACCATTTCACCATTGTATTTAAACATGATTCCCAATGAACCATCCATCTTATCGAATACCTCAAAGTCAGATGTTGGTGTGTGTTTGTTTTCTTCTAAGTTGAAGAACTTTTTAAATGGTCTTGCAACTACATTACCTTCAGTACCAGTCACTAAACCACGGCACTGTAAAGTTACATCATCCCACTTTTCACCGTATTGGACAGCAGGAGTATAATTCCATATTGTTAACGGTAATGTAGGGTGTGTCTGTTTATACAACAGACCATCATTGTGATATTTGTTTAATTTAGGTAACACAGTACAAAGATAATGAAATTATTTGATAATATGAAATTTCATGTCATGAATTACTTTCATTCCAATTTTTTTGTGACCTTCGGGATTCATGTGACACAATTCGTCCCAACAACCTGTTCTATCAATCACACGAGTATCCACAACTCTTGCACCTGATATTGAATCCATTAATATTTTTTGAAACTGAGCGTATTTTGGTCCATATGCTAGATTTGAAGTTCTTGTACATTTAACTGGGTCAAACCCTGTCAACACAACACAATTAATATTGTATTTGTGACACAAATTAACTATTTGTTGAATATTGGAAACCGCTCTTTTTGGTGTAATAGATTTTGTGTACATATCATTGGCACCACCATAGATAAAACAATAGTCAATTCCTTTATGTAACGACGTTTTAGCCATTTCAAGCATCCAACCTGTTGTCTTACCTGAAACTGATAAATTATTCATTCTTAGACCTGTTTTTTTACAAACAACAACTTGCCATCCTGAGTTATGATTTGATGTGTGTGAATCACCAATAAAAGTCGCATATTTTCCGTTAATACTAACAACGGTGTCTTGAACTTTTGGTATTACAATGATTGTATCATTTGGTAAATTAGGTTTTGAATATAGGGTTGAACTAATGCCGATAAAACTCAAAATTATTAGAACAATTAAAATGATAATTCCTATTATATTTTTTTTCATAACCGCATAATAATAAAAAAACCCAAGATAATCAAATCTTGGGTCTTATTTTTATTTCTTTTTTTAATTAGTGTTGGACTACGATTCTATGAGTTAAACCGCCCATTCTGAATGTGTATATCCCACTCTTCCAAGAACTTGTATTTATTTGAACGCAACTTGATATAAGACCATCTTTAACAATCTGACCACTTCCATTATAAATAAAATATGGTACAAG
>Ga0209400_1001149_pt1 | contig 22137 bp, 25 predicted proteins | sample M_130807_EF_Meta_FD_187313 | JGI IMG/M metagenome (GOLD analysis project Ga0209400, IMG submission 187313) | Freshwater microbial communities from Lake Montjoie, Canada to study carbon cycling - M_130807_EF_MetaG (SPAdes) (version 2) | ecosystem: Environmental > Aquatic > Freshwater > Lake... | reverse complement strand
ACTGAATATGTGGAAGTATAAAAGAGAGTTCAAAGGTTGGACTAAAAAAATTGGAGGAGAAAAGAATGTCTTCCTAAGAAGCTTTCTAAAAAACTTTAGGTTAGCCTAATTAAAACAACTTTTATTTAATTAGAGTGTATAAATGTATATTAACCAAAAAAAATATCATATTAATGGATAAATTAAATCAAATTTTAGACGAAGAACTTTTGGATATCAAAATGTCTCTTGAAGATGATGAAGATGATTCTGATCGTTATAAAGGATCAAAAAAACCTTCTGATCCAAAGTCAAAAACTCCAGTCTTAGACTCTTTCAGTAGAGACTTGACTAAATTAGCAGAAGAAGGAAAGATTGACCCAATTGTTGGTCGTGAAAAAGAGATTGAAAGAGTATCACAAATTCTTTCCCGTAGAAAGAAAAATAATCCAGTTCTTATCGGTGAACCAGGTGTTGGTAAATCTGCTATTGCTGAAGGATTAGCATTACGAATTACTCAACGTAAAGTATCAAGAGTTCTTTTCAATAAAAGAATCTGTACTTTAGACTTAGCTTCAATGGTCGCTGGTACTAAATACCGTGGTCAATTTGAAGAAAGAATCAAAGCTGTAATGGCAGAGTTGGAAAAACAACCAGACATCATTCTATTCATTGATGAAATTCATACTATTATCGGTGCCGGCGGTGCTTCTGGATCATTAGATGCTTCTAATATGTTCAAACCAGCTTTAGCACGTGGTGAAATTCAAATCATCGGTGCTACAACATTGGATGAATACCGTAAACATATTGAAAAAGATGGAGCTTTAGAGCGTCGTTTCCAAAAGGTTGTTGTTGAACCAGCGTCAGAAGAAGAAACAATGCAAATCTTAGATAATGTTAAGGATAAATATGAAGCACATCACAATGTTATTTATTCACCAGATGCTATTAAAGCTTGTGTTGATTTAACATCTCGATTTATGAGTGATCGTTTTCTTCCAGACAAAGCTTTAGATGCTTTAGATGAAGCTGGTTCTCGTGTACATATTTCCAATATTATAGTTCCTAAGGAAATTGTTGATATTGAAAAGAAAATTGCTGAAATCAAAGACAAAAAAACTCTTGTAGTTCGCAGTCAAAGGTACGAAGAAGCAGCTCAATTAAGAGATGTTGAAAAACAACTTCATAATAATCTTGAAGAAGCTCGTAAAAAGTGGGAAGAAGAACAAAAAACACAAAGACAAACAGTTACCGAAGACAACGTGGCTGAAGTTGTTTCTATGATGACTGGTATTCCTTTACAGAAAGTAGGTCAAAAAGAAAATGAGAAACTTTCTAAAATGCCAGAATCCATAATGGGCAAAGTTATTGGACAAGATGAGGCTGTCTCTAAAGTTGTCAAGTCTATTCAACGTGGTCGTGTTGGTTTGAAAGATCCAAATCGTCCAATCGGTACTTTTTTATTCTTAGGACCCACCGGTGTTGGTAAAACACAATTGGCTAAGATTTTGGCTAAGTATATGTTTGATTCAGAAGACTCTTTAATTAGAATTGATATGTCTGAATATATGGAGAAAATTGCTGTAACTCGTTTGATTGGAGCACCTCCAGGATATGTTGGACACGAAGAAGGTGGACAATTAACTGAAAAAGTTAGACGTAAACCATATTCAGTTATTCTATTGGATGAAATTGAAAAAGCTCACCCAGAAGTATTTAACTTATTACTTCAAGTATTAGATGATGGTCAATTAACTGACTCTCTTGGTAGAAAAGTCAATTTCAAAAATACTGTTATAATCATGACTTCTAATACAGGTTCTCGACAATTGAAAGAATTTGGAACTGGTGTTGGATTCAATACAAAGTTTAAAGAGGACAACAAGAGTGAAGAGTCTAAATCAGTTATTGAGAAACAATTGAAGAAAACATTCGCTCCAGAGTTTATCAACCGTATTGATGATATTATCACATTCAACTCTCTCTCTAAAGAGAATATCAATAGCATCATTGATATTGAAATTGAAAAATTAGTAGAACGTGTTAAATTGTTAGAATATACATTAGTTCTTACTGAAAGTGCTAAAGAACATATTGCTGAAAAAGGATATGACCCAGATTATGGAGCAAGACCTTTGAAAAGAGCAATTCAAAAGTATATTGAAGATCCAATTACAGAAGAAATTATCGCTTCTAATCCAGAAAAAGGTTCATCTTTAACTTTGGATTACAACAAAGAAGAAGATAAGATGGTTGTAACTTACAAGAAACCTAAGAAAACAAGTAAGAAATAACTAAAAAGAGAGTCATTATTGACTCTCTTTTTTTATTTGATTGAGTATTGAATTCTTCAATCTCTTATTGAAAGGATAACTACTACCATTAACTGTAACTTGGTTATCCATAACTTTCACTTTGATAGGATTTTCTTCAAACCAATTATTAAATACCATTTCTTTACCTGGTTCAAATCCATATCTACTCATTAGTAAGTAATTCTCATCATCTAATATATCAATAACCGATTGGAATATCTTAGCATCATTCTTTCTATTTTTGAATTTAGAATACTTTTTAATGAATCCTAAGTCGCCTTGATGTTCTTTCTCATCTAACCACCATTTAGGTTCTCTAACCGTTGGTAAGCTATCCCAATCAATTTTACAAGCTGCCATAGCTATCTTTTCTACATAACTAATATCTACATATTCTGTATTATGATGCTCATTCCAAACACCAATAGATATATTAGTACATTCCGGTATTAATTCTATGAAGTTACCGGTGTCTGTATAATAACCAGTTTTATCTTTTTGCATAGTTACACCTGACTTAGAAAATTCTTCAATCAAAGCATCTGCAAATTCATCAGAACAACATTGTTGAGCCATTTGTCTTGTGATAATCGAGCCTTTCATCTTTCTATCAAAAGCAATAGCTCTTTTAAATGACTTTAATAATTCTGGGTTATTATTTACCACCAATGATGATCCAAATGTCCCATTTGTCAAAATTGGTTCTTCACCTATAAAGAAGTAATAAAATCCAGGCACACCTTTATCTATCATATAAAGTATAGCAGTAACACCAGCTTTGTTATCACCACCTAATATTGTAGTACCATCTGTTTTAATAATATTACCCTCAATTACATGATTAATCTTTTCTTTTGTTTTACAATAATTATCTAAGTGACAAGTAAATAAAGTTTCTGAATTTCCAACCTTAACAAAATAGTTACCGGATTGATCTTTTTGAAATCCACTTGGTAAAAGATGTTCAAGATCAGATTCGTGTCCATATGGAGTAGTGAACTCTGTTAGTTTGAGAAATGTTTCTTTAATATTCATAGAGTATATATAAACAAATTAGATTTTATTTTATAAAAGTAAAAAATAAAGCGCTCTAATGAATTTCACGTATATTATACCTTTCAAATATACAGATGATAGATTTTTAACTTTACAAAAAGTAATTGATAATATCAAGAACTTAAACTGTGAAGTAATTGTTATAGAACAAGGAACTGAATCTATATTACCAAGTAAAAATTTACTTACTACACAAAAATACATCTTCCTAAATAATCCATATCCATTTAATAAATCTTGGTCATTAAATATTGCTTGGAAAGAAGCAACTAATGATATTATAGTTTTTGGAGATGCTGATAATTTGATTGATACAAATAATATACTATCATCTATTAGTCAAATGGATGACTATGAATTTGTATCACCACACATTAGATTAATTGATTTAAACCCAAATGAAAATGAATTAGATGGCAATTTTATTTTTCAAATTAATAGACCAGGTAGAGGTGAATTAGATCATCAAAAACTTCCAATGTGTGGCGCAATGACCATTTTCAAAAAAGAAGCTCTTGAAAAGATTGGCGGGTGGCCTGAAGAGTTTTTCGGATGGGGCGCTGAAGATGATGCAATGTCTATAAAAGTAAAGCATTTTTTAAAATGGAAAGAGATTGATAATAATTGTTATCATTTATATCACCAGCGAGTTCAACCAGATATGAGATGGTATCAGAGAAATCTACAAATATATCATAGTTATATTAACTCAACAAAAGAAAACTTAGAGCAGTATTTAAATACTACTAAACCATTAATTGGCGATAAAAATAGAAAATTCGAATGATACATATACTCTGGTGTACAATCAGGCCACAACAATTTATACACTTCCATAAAATATGGATGGAAAAAGCAAGTAATAAAGAAAATATTAAAACATGGGTAGCTGTTAACTGGCAACAACATAAGGATGAACTGAAAGATTATCCGGTTGATGTTCAGGTAGTTAACACGGATAAAATTGGAGTTTGTTATCCATCTTATCAGTTAAGTTCAAAATTAGAATGTGAAAAGGATTCAGATATTGTTGTATTTGCGTCTGATGATTTTCTACCACCTGATAATTGGGACACTTACTTAACAAATAAGTTTGAAGGAAAAGACGGGTGTTTATTTGTACCAGATGGATATCAATTAGAAGATTCTTCTAATATGATTGACCCTTGTATAACAATTCCATTAATGACTTATGGGTGTCTTAAAAAGTTAAATAAAGTAATTTATCATCCTGCTTATAATCACATGTTCTCCGATAATGAGTTACATTTAAATTGTAAAGATTTGGGAATGTTGATAAATGGTTACCACGATGGTATTCAATTCTTACACGTTCATCACTCAGCTGGATTGAGACAAACAGATCAAGCAGATGCTCACTATCATTCTAAATGGCAAGTAGACCAACAAACTTGGAATAAAAGAAAGTTAATGAAATTAGAAGAAAGATTAAAGGTATGAAGAAGAAAATAAAAATTAACTTTACTGACTTCTGGGGTGGTTTTGACAAAACAAACAACTACTTTTATAATCTATTAAAAGATGAGTTTGATGTTGAAATATCAAATAATCCAGACTATCTCTTTTTCTCAATATTTGGAAATCAGCACCAGAATTTTAATTGTGTTAAAATATTCTATACTGGAGAAAATATAGCACCACCTTTAGGATATTGTCAATATTCTTTTTCATTTGATTATTTAGATGATGTTAGAAATTATAGACTACCACATTATTTACTTTATGATGGATATTATGATTTAGCTAGACCTAAAATTATAGAAGAGTCAATGTCTCAAAGAAAGTTTTGTAACTTTGTTGCTTCAAATGGTAATTGCAAAGAAAGAAATGATTTTGTAACACAATTATCTAAGTATAAAAAAGTAGATTGTGGTGGTAGATGGATGAATAATATTGGATATCCGGTATCTGATAAAAGAAAATTTCAGTCTGAATATAAATTCTCAGTATCATTTGAGAATAATGCTTATAGACCGCAACATATTGGATATACAACTGAGAAGATTATGGAACCAATGACGGTGAATTCCATTCCAATCTATTGGGGAAATCCTAAAATTGACTTAGAGTTTAATACAAAATCATTTATTAATTTTTATGATTTTGGATCATTTGATAAAATGATCGATTACATTATTGAATTAGACCGAGATGATAATAAATACTTGGAAAATTTAAAACAACCATGGTTTATTGACTATAATATACCAGATACTAATAAGATTGAAAATATTAAATCATTCTTATATAAAATTTTTTAATTAGAATATGGATTTAATATTTACAGAATCAGAAGTTGACTATGTAAAGGATTACTATGATTTTATAGCTAAGACAATTTCAAATCTACCAAAAAATAGTGAATTATCACTACAAGGATTATCTGTATTTGACACAAAGTCAAAAGAATTTATTTTCATAAATTATGAACACAACTTAGTTCATCCTGGTATGAATTATAATCTTCCATTTTATGGAAATATTCGATTACTAAATGGAGAACCGGGTATGTATCAAGTTAGGATTGAAAATCCGATGATGTTTTTGAATTGTAAGTATTATATTGAATACAGTCAACCAAATATTGAAAATATAAAGTCTTGCTTACAACTTAGACAATTACTGCCTAAGATTATTTACATGCCACCACTTTTATGTAAGTATAATCCAATTTCTTCTGAAAGAAATGAGTATGATGTAATAACATCATTTTATATTTTGGATAATCCACATAGACCAAGAAGAAAGTTAGTTTATGATAAACTAACTAAAGAAATTCCAAAGTACTTAAATATTCCAAAAGTTTTTGGAGATAGTCTTTATGAAGATTTTTATAAGAAATCAAAAATACTTGTGAATATACACCAAACTGACTTTCATCACACATTTGAAGAGTTAAGAGCACTACCAGCACTATTGAATGGTCTAATTGTTATAGCTGAAAATTCACCACTTAAAGAAACCATACCATATACAAACTATATTATATGGACTGATTATGACAAAATCACAGAAGTAACAAAAGAAGTATTAAAGAACTATGATTTGTATTATGAGAAAATTCATGGTAAAGATTCAAATCTTAGAAACATAATAGAGAATATGGAGAAATCACTTCTAAAAGAATTAGAAGAAAAAATAAAATAAAATAAATGTTAAGTATAGGAATAACAACATTCAAAAGAAGAATAGAGAGTGTTGAAAAAATGATTGATTTTATCAAAGCTTGTGATAAAGATATCATAATTAATTTGGCAATTAATGGTGAAGTAAATGAAGAATTTGATGAGAAGTATAGACAAGATATATTAGAAGTGTGTAAAAAATACAATAATATATTCCCCTTCTTCTGTCAAGAATTTAGATCATTAGCTAAGTTATGGAATCATTTGGTTATTTTCTCAAAAACAGAATATAATTTAATACTAAATGATGATTTAGTTTTTAATCAATCACAAAATTTCATTAATATTATAAAAGAAATAATTAAAAGTAACCCAACTGCTCAAATATTTACAATTAATGGATCCTTTAGTCATTTCGTAATAACCAAAAAACAGATTGATGATGCTGGATATTTTGATGAGAGATTCCTATTACATGGTGAAGAAGATGGTGATTTTGTTTATAGATTTATTGAAAAGTATGGAAACTATCCACCGTCAATTAATCTACCAATAGTTTCAAATTTACATCAAACTGGTGAAAATGATCCAACCGTTATTACTAATAACGTTGATTTGGGATATGCTAATAAACCAAAATTTAATCAAGAGTTCACTGTAACAAAATATAAATATAATCCAGATGCTAAAATATCTGGGTTATATGGTAGACCACATGAAAGAATATTAGGTGATAGTATTCAATATCCATATGAAAAATTTTACTTTGATAACAAGGAAAACTTAGTAAAATTTGAAAAAATAATTACAACAAATGCTTGACCAAGAAAAATTAGATAAATTGTCATCTGAATTATCAGACAAATACCAAAATAGTCAACCATATAATCACATTTATATTGATGATTTTTTTGAAAATGATTCACTAAGAGAAATTGTTAAGTGTTTTCCATCTAAAAACGAAATAGACTTCTATAAATATGATAATCCATTAGAAAAGAAATTAGCTACTGACCAAATAAATAAACTACCAAAGCAAATATCTAATTTATTATATGAATTAAATACTCCAAAATTTCTTTTATTTCTTGAGAAAATAACTGGAATAAACGGATTAATACCTGATCCATACTTTAGAGGAGGTGGTATTCATCAAATTGAAAGAGGTGGTAAATTAGATATACATATAGATTTCAATATTCATCCAAAATTAAAATTAAAAAGAAGATTAAATGTTATCATTTTTCTAAATGAAAATTGGAAAGAAGAATGGAATGGTGATTTTCAAGTTTGGAGCGGGCACAAGGTTGGTGATGAACACATATTAGATGAGTGTAAAAATAAAATATTTCCTATTTTTAATAGACTTGTTATATTTTCAACCTCTGAAAACTCATATCATGGTCACCCAGAAGAATTGAATTGTCCAGAAGATGTTACTAGAAAATCTATAGCTCTTTATTACTATACGTCATCAGAAGTTACAGATAATCAACACTCAACGACATTTATAAAGTTGCCAAATAATGAGGATAACTTGGATGATTTAAGAAAAAAAAGAAATCAAGGTAGATTATCCACCAACATAAAAACAGACTTAATATAAATTCTATCAAAGAATTAAAAAAAATAAAAATAAAAGTATGATAAAGTGTAAAATAATATCAGTAAATACTGATAAGTTAAAAAACGATTCGAAAAAATTTGAAGAAATAGGAAGGGGATTCAGAAGATATGAAAAAAGAAGAGAAAAAATGGTAAATTTTATTAATTCTTTTAAGAGTGATTCAATTGAATTTGAAATAGTTGATGCAGTAACCGGATTTGATATAGAAGTATTGGAAGGAAATAGACTTTTACATGAAGATAAAATCTATAATTTAGATACAAATCATTTCAAAGAAGGATGTCCACCCTTCTACGCAGTAAATGTGTTGAGTCATATGAAAATATGGAAAATGGATGAAGATACTTTAGTTTTAGAAGATGATATCTTATTCGAAGATGGAAAATTTGAAAGATTGGTAAACATAATTGAAAATTTCAAAAAAATTAAAGATGCAAATAAAGTTCTTTATTTACAGCTATCAACACCTTGGCTTGATAATTTAGGTGATAAAAGATTTTTATCATCATCAAGTGAAGTAGAAGGTTTAGATTTGGGATTAGGAAAATGGCCAGATTCGGATTGGTCTGGAACTACAGCTTATTTTATCACATCGGATATGAAAAAATTCTTACTTGATAACCAACAATCACTTCAAGGATGTGATGGATATTTTGGTGATTTAAGAATCGCAAATTTATTAAGATACTATATTCCAACAGACAGAAGTGTAATGCTTAGATGTGATATAGAAACAACTTTAATTTAAAAAATAAAAAAACATGAACGCTATTGTTTACTTAGTTAGAAGCTCAAACCACGACTTAAATTTATTGAATACCTCAGTTAATCTCTTAAAGAAGAACTTTATTGGTTTAGAAAAGTTAGACATTCTTATTTTTCATGAATCATCACTTAGACCAGCTTTAGATTTAATAAAAAGTATTCATCCAAATATTAAATTCCAAGAGATTGAATTTTCACTCCCGGAATTTTATAATCAATTTGATATACCAGTTAATTATCCACACCCTTTTGTACCCGGAATGTCATTTCCTATGGGATATAGACATATGTGTAGATTCTTCTCAGGTGAGATATTTAAGCATCCAGTAATGAAAAAGTATGATAACTATCTTCGATTAGATACTGACTCATTTATTCATAAGATTGATTTTGATTTATTTGATTTTATTGAAAAGAATAATATCTACTATGGATATATCGAACAAGCCGTACAATATGATGATCCAGGTGTTACAAAAGGACTCTGGGAATTATCTCGAACTATAAAGTCTGATTTAGATATAGAAGAAAATAAAATGTATTATACTAACTTTGAAGTTTGTAATTTACAATGGTTCAACAGTGAAGAATACATGAACTTCTATGATAAAATTGATAAAAGTGGAGGAATAATGACCGGTAGATGGGGAGATGCTCCAATTAGATATTTAGGTGTTAATATGTTTATGGATAAAAAGAATATTCATGGATTTAGTGATATTGTATATCAACATGGTGGGTTCCAATCACATGAAAAAATTGATTAATAATATGGAAAAAGTAGATATAGTATTAGTACACACAGGTAATTACTTTTATGACTATATAAACGATTGTATCGATCAACTTACTAAGTATGATTTTAATATACACATGATTATTTCAAATAAATTGGAAAATTATATCACTAATAGAAATATTAATATTTATTTAGAACAAGATTTAATAGATGATGATATATCTTCATTTAGTATTAAAAATCATGATAGTAATTTTCGTGATGGATTTTGGAATAGATGTTCTTTGAGATTCTTGTTAATTTCAAAGTATGCTAAGATTAAAAATTTAACAAATTTCTTTCACATCGAAAACGATGTATTATTATTTAGCGACTTTCAATTAATTAAAAGTAAGTCAATAGAAACAAATAAGTCTATGATTATAGTAGCCGACTCTTTCAACAGATGTGTACCATCTGTTGTATTCTTTAGAGATGAAGAAATATCACAAGAACTATCAAATTTTATTACTAAGAATAATACAGTATCAGATATGGATAATCTATTTTTATTTTTTGAGAATAATAGAGATAAGGTTGACAACTTCCCTATTTTTCCAGATGGGTTCAGTGATAAATATTCAATTGATTATAAGAATCTAAACTTTCAGAATTTGTTTAGTGATTTCAATTCTATTTTTGATGGCGCTGCAATAGGCCAGTATTTAGGTGGAATAGATCCTATAAATTCTGGATATAGAGATACTGTTGGATTTGTAAGTGAGACTTGTGTATTTAACGTATCTAAATATAAATATGTTTGGAAAAACTATGAACCATTCATGAGAATAGGAGATATAGACATTAAAGTAAATAATCTACATATACACTCTAAAAACTTAAAAAGATTTATTAAAAAGTAATTGTAATCAATGGAATTTATACAAGGTGAAAAATTTAAATCTTTGGCAAATAATAAAAATATTTTCTATTGTAATACACATGATGTGTTGAATTTTTTCATACAATCAAACATATCAGATTATTTTATTTTAGTAACACACAACAGTGATAACAAGGTTGTTGAAAGTTTAATTAATTACATTCCAAATAATTTAAAATATTGGTATGCTCAAAATGTTTGTGTTAAGAATGACAGGATAATTAGCATACCAATTGGATTGGAAAATAGTGAATGGTTTCCAGAAATTGGTAAAATTTCTAAAATGAAAGAAAAAGTAAAAGAGAAAAAAAATATTAAAAATTTACTTTATATAAATCACAATATTAACACAAATATAAAAGAAAGACTAGAACCATATAAAATATTATATGACAATCAATTCACAACTTGTGTTATGGGACAAAATGGAAAAGGATTTGATGACTACTTAGATAACATTTATAATCACAAATTTATATTGTGTCCAGAAGGAAATGGAACAGACACACATAGAACTTGGGAGTGTCTTTATATGGGTACAATTCCGATAGAAAAAAGGAATATAAATAACTCATTCTATACAGACTTACCGATATGTTTTGTGGATGACTGGAGTGAAATAACAGAAAGTTTTTTAAATAAAGAATATGATAGAATATCAAACACTAAATATGATATGTCTAAAATAGATTTTAACTATTGGAAACAAAGAATAATCAATAGTATATAAATAAAAAAATTAAATAATGATTGAAAAGATTTATATAATACACTATACGAAATTAGATGAAAGAAAAAAAAACATTTCAGCTTATTTGGATAATATAAGCATACCATATGAATTCATTACTGATTATGATCAAGATGACTTATCAGAAGTTAAAAATAAATTTTACAATAATGATCTAGAATCATTTTATAATGACATTCAACCATATGAGATGATTTATGGTAATATTGAGTATAGATCTTTATCCGATGCAGAGATTTCCTGCACTATGAAGCATATAATAGCAATTAAGAAGCTATCAGAGGAATGTAATGTAGGATTAATTTTGGAAGATGATGCAATACCATATGATTTGGACTTCATAGATGAAGCTAACAAATCAATATATGAAACTCCTGAAGGATGGTCTGCTATTTTTATAGGAAATGGATGTGGTGATGACTTTATTAATTCAAAGAGTAAAAGTAAAATATCTAATACAATCTATAGAGTATCACATCCAGCAACAAATTGCGCTGAAGCTTATATACTCAATAAGAAAAGTGCAAAAATGTTATATGATAATATTTTACCGTTTCAACAAATAAGTGATTGGATATTAGGTTGTCTTTTCTATAAGTTTGATATGGAAATATATTGGAGAATACCATCTCTTCTCTATCAAGGATCCATAAGTGGTAAATTTAAATCAACATTGAGATAAAAATTAAAAATTATAAAAATATGAAGTACGCAATTTGTTACAGAGGAATAAGCTATCAAAAGGATTATGCAAATGAATATCATTTACAAAACTATAATGTTGACTTTTATGATGCTTTAGAATTCCATAAGCAAAATCTAATAAACCCATTGTTGGAAAAAGGAAATGAAGTTGATGTATTCTACAATACATATGATTCAGAAATGTTGAGTGAATATGTCAATGAATTAAATGTTGTTTCTGTTAGAACTATGGATTTTCAACCAAACATTAAAAAATATAATTGGAATAACATATCTAATTTATTAATAACAACATTGGAACAAGTTAAAGAATATCAAGAAAAAAACAACATCAAATATGACTTCATCATTTTGAATAGATTTGATATTGTAATTTTTAGAGATTTTACAAAAATTTTTATACCAGAAAATGCAATATCTGTACCACATACAAATGATGATTGTTTTATTGTTATAAGTGGTAACCTATTAGATACAGCTTTATCAATCTATAAAGAGAATCTCACAAAAATGAGTACACACGATATACACCCAAAATTTGGAGAATTAGGTGTTAGATATCACATTATGTTTCCACATAGAAATGGAAGAGAAGCTGGATATAATGCTGGTTTATGGAGACTCTGTAGAATTATGTTCACTCCGGATGGACATAATGTAAAAGAATATAATCTACAAGATGTATTTAATAAGAAGTCAGATAGATATGGATTTCTATATGAGCCACATAAAGAATTCGTAGATTATGGTAGTAGAGATTGGATCGAAAAATAAAATTTATATATGAATTATACAGAATCAAGACCTTGGGGCAATTTTGAGAATATATTAGATAGTGATATATGTAAGGTTAAAAGAATAATAATAAAGCCTGGACAGTCACCTAGCTATCAATACCACTTTAAAAGAAGTGAGGTATGGGTAATTGTACAAGGATCAGGTGAATTAAAATTGGATGATAAAATAATACCGATAAAGAAAAATGACATTATCCAAATTCCAATTTTAGCCAAACATCAAATAAAAAATAACAGTGATGAAGACCTAATATTTATAGAAGTTCAACTGGGTGAATATTTCGGAGAAGATGATATTGTAAGATTAGAAGATAATTATGGAAGAATATAAAGTATTAATAACAACAAGTGGAATAGGAAGTAGATTAGGTAATCTAACTTTATTTACAAATAAATGTTTAGTTCGGGTTGGTAAAAAACCTGCTATATCATACATAGTAGAAAAATATCCAGATAATATAGAGGTAGTAGTTACACTTGGTCATTATGGCGAGCAAGTAAGAGATTTTTTGGAACTTGCTTATCCTAAGAAAAAATTCACTTTTGTTGAAGTTGATAAATTTGATGGTGAAGGATCCAGTTTAGGTTATTCTTTATTAAAAGCGAAAGAAAGATTACAATGTCCATTTATTTTTCATGCTTCTGATACAATAGTATTTGAAAATATACCAGATCCAAATGCGAACTGGGTAGCATACTCATTAACTGAGAATCCATCAGAGTTTAGAACAATTGAATTAAATAGTAAACTAAAAATATATGAAAAAGGTGAGATTTTCTCAAATGCTGCATATATTGGCCTATCAGGTATAAATGATTATATTTCATTTTGGGAATCATTGGAATCCGAATATAAATCAAATAATACTAAAAATCTAAGTGATTGTCATGCAATAAACCGTATAATAACTCAAGATTGGAAGTCATTAGAATTTAAAACTTGGTTAGATATAGGAAACGTAAGTTCATTGAGAAAGTCAAGAAGTATTATTGAGGATAAATTTCACATTTTGGATAAAAATGATGAGTCCATTTTTATATTTGATGATTTTGTTATTAAATTTTTCTATGATAAAAAGGTTTGTCAAAATAGAATTAAAAGAACCGAACATCTTAAAAGTTTAGTACCAAATATAATTGGGTATAAATCTAACTTTTTTAAGTATGAGTATGCTAAAGGTGAAACACTATCTTCAGTTATAAATGAAAACATATTTAAATCTTTATTGGAATGGAGTATTAAGAATCTTTGGATAAATGAAAAAGAATCAGATGAATTCTTAATCAAGTGTAATGATTTCTATTTCACTAAAACAATAGAGAGAATCAATAAATTCTTCAAGCAAAATAATACAGAGGATACTGAGAATACAATAAATGGATTTAAAGTTCCTTGTATAATGGATTTAATTAAAGATATTGATAAAAATGATTTATTAACTAATAAATCATATGGTTTCCATGGTGATTACATAATAGATAACATAATTTTTGATGGTGATAAATTTAAATTAATAGATTGGCGACAAGACTTTGGTGGTGACTTAGAAAACGGTGACATATATTACGATTTAAGTAAACTAAATCACAACCTATTGTTTAATCATGATATAGTAAATAGTGGTCACTACACAATTGAAATTAAAAATAATGAAGTTAAGTGTGATATACTAAGAAGTGATAACTTATCAAACTGTAGAGAAATACTACATGAATTTATATTAAAAAATAACTTTAATCTCAAAAAGGTTAAAATATTAACATCATTGATATGGATTAATATGGCACCACTACATGAACCCAAAATTGGAAACTTTCTTTTTTATTTTGGAAAGTTAAATTTATACAAAACAATATACAACAAATGAAACCGAGAATTTTTATTGGTCCTATGAGTAAAAACATAGTGGATTCTATAATAGAATTTTCTAATGAGGGAAACATACAAATAGGACTAATACCATCTAGAAGGCAGGTTGAACATTCAGGTGGTTATGTGAATAAGTGGACAACTAAGAATTTCTGTGAATATGTTAGAAGTAAATCAAGTAATATCCTCTTAGTTAGAGATCATTGTGGTCCAAATCAAGGATTAATCGAAGATGATGGTATAGATTCATTCACAGAGGATTGTAAATATTTTGATATAATTCATGTTGATGTCTGGAAAAAAAACCAACTATATGAAGATGGTTTAAATTCAACTTTGGATTTTATAAAACTTGGATATTCTATCAATAAGAATTTATGTTATGAGATAGGAACAGAAGAAGCTATAAGAAGATTTGAACCAGAAGAAATTGAAAAACTAATAATTGATTTGAAATCAAATCTTCCAGATGAAGTTTACTCAAAAGTAAAGTATATCGTTATACAATCCGGAACAGCCTTGAAAGAAAATAAAAATATTGGAACATATGATAAGGATAGACTAAAAAAGATGATATCTATATGCAAAAAATATGGATTAATATCTAAAGAACATAATGGTGACTATCTAAATAATGAAGTATTAAATGAGAAATTTTCTTTAGGACTAGATAGTATAAACATTGCACCAGAATTTGGTCAAATTGAAACTAAAACTATTTTACAAAATCTAAATAAAGAACAGATTGAAGATTTTTTTCAAATTTGTTTAGAATCAAAAAAGTGGGAAAAGTGGGTAAGTAAAGACTTTAATCCAATATTAAATAAATTAGAATTAATAAACATATGTGGACATTATTTATTCTCAAATGATGACTTCTTAAAGATTAAAAATCAAATAAAAATTGATATAGATTCGGAGATTAACTCTAATATTAAAAAAAGAATAAATGAGTTAATTAACTTTTCTTACTTAACATAATATAAATTACAGGATGGGAAATAAAATGGACAAGAGACCTAAATGTATATTCTGTGATATAGATGGAACATTAGTGGAACATTCACCACCATCACAATCATCAAGAAGTGATCATAAATTGAAATTATTAGATGGTACAATAGATAAATTATTGGAATGGGATAAGAATGGATATTATATCATATTAACAACTGGTAGAAAAGAAAGTCTTAGAACGGTTACTGAAAAACAATTATCTGATGTTGGTATATTTTATGACCAATTAATAATGGGCATAGGTGGTGGAGAACGAGTATTAATAAATGATAAAAAACCGGATGGTAGAGAAAGTGCTAGTTGTATAAATTTAATACGTGATAATGGCATAAAAGAAATAAGTATATAAAAATAAAATTTAATTATGAAAATAGGATTTGCTGACTTTTGGTATGATTTTGACCCAAATAGAAATTTTTTTCGATATTTGTTTTCACAGTTTACTAATGTTGAAGTTGTACATCCAAATGATGCTGATGTAGTAATTTTCACATGCTATGGTGGAGTACCATATAATGTAAACCAAGTATTTACAAATACGAACTTTTCGAACAAAAAGAAAATATTTTTCACTGGTGAAAATATTAGACCAGACTACAATAATGTTGATTATGCTTTTACATTTGATTTTGATGATAATCCCAAAAATATCAGAATGCCTCTTTGGTTGTTACAAATAGATTGGTTTAATCAATTTGGGTATGGAAATCCAAAGTATGTAATACCATATGATGAAATTTTTGAAAATAAATTCACTAAAAAGGAAAAAAGTAAATTTTGCTCATTTGTGTTCAATAATATATCACCTTATCGTGAAGAAATTGTACAAAAACTTTCTAGATACAAAAAGGTAGATTGTTATGGTAATATACACGGTAATTGGTTCAACGGCGAAGATATGAAACTAGATATAATATCTAATTACAAATTTAACATATGTTTTGAAAACTCAATATATCCAGGATATTATACAGAAAAACCTATACATGCTAAAGCAGCTGGGTGTGTTCCAATTTATTGGTCTGATAAAAATATGGCTGTTGATTTCAATGAAAAGGCTTTTATAAACCTTACAGATTTTAATAATAATGTAGATGATTTAGTTGAGTATATTATAGAGGTTGACAACAATGATGAACTTTATAATAAAATAAAATCTGAAAAGATATTTAATGATAATCAAGATCCTAAGATTCTATTTAATACTATATTAGAAAAAGTTAAAAATATAATATGAAAATAGCAGTAATAACAGGATCGGCTGGTCTAATAGGATCACAAGCCTGTGATTTCTTTAGTGAAAAAGGATATAAGATTATTGGTATAGATAATGATATGAGAGCTTATTTCTTTGGTGAAGGTTCTTCTACTAAAGATTCATTAGAGTCTCTTAAATCAAAAATAAATGACTATGAACACTATAATATAGATATCAGAGACTATCAAAAGTTAAATGAGATATTTATTAAATACTCATCTGATATTGATATTGTAATTCACACAGCGGCTCAACCATCACACGATTGGGCGGCTAATGAACCTCTAACAGATTTTAGCATCAATGCTACTGGAACAATGAATATGTTGGAAGTAACAAGACTGAATTGTCCTAAAGCAACATTTATCTTTACATCAACTAATAAAGTTTATGGTGACAGACCAAACTATAACTATGATACTGGTAAGATAGATGATTCTAATTTATTGATAAAAGAACTCGATACAAGATATGAGGGGATAAATAGAATAACAGGTGAGTTATCATCTATAGATGAAACAATGTCAATTGATAATACAAAACATTCTATATTTGGTTCCTCTAAAGTTGCGGCAGATGTCATGTGTCAGGAATATGGTAAATACTTTGGAATGAATGTCGGTATCTTTAGAGGTGGTTGTTTAACTGGTCCAAATCACGCAGGTGCTGAACTACATGGATTTCTTTCTTATCTAGTTAAGTGTATTGTTAATGATAAACCCTATACAATCTTTGGATATAAAGGAAAACAAGTTAGAGATAATATTCACTCTTGGGATTTAGTTAATATGTTTTGGGAATTTCATCAGAATCCAAAGCAAGGTGAAGTTTATAATGTTGGTGGTGGTAGAGATAACTCTACTTCTATATTGGAAGCTATTGATACAATCAATAGCATTGCTGGGACAAATTGGTCTAACTATACTATTTCTGAACAAAATAGAATTGGTGATCACATTTGGTATATTTCTGATTTAAGAAAATTTAGAACTCACTACCCAAATTGGAATATAACTATTGGTTTAGAAGAAACAATTAATCAAATGATTAAATTTGAAAATAAAAAAAATAAAAAACTATGTCATTAGATACAGAAGGGATTGACCTTAAAAAAATCGCAAATAATAAAAAATTCAAGTATTTCATCGAAACCGGAACAGGACACGGTGGAGCAGTTGAAGGAGCCATCAAAAGTGAAGTTTTTGATAAAATCATTAGCATTGAGCTTAATCCAGAGCTAGTAGAATACTGTAGAGATAAATTTAAAGACAATCCAAATGTTGAAATAATAGTCGGATCTTCTGATATTGAACTTCCAAAAATATTAGAAGAAATAGATGGTAATTTTATATTAATGTTGGATGCACATAATTCTGGTGGGCCACATATTGGAGAATCAATGCTTACATATCTACCAAAAGAAATGGAGGAGTTGGTCAAATTCAAATCTAAAATGGAAAATAGTATATTATTAATCGATGATATGGGTTGGTTCATTCCAAAAAACCACAATGGTGGAGATTTTTCTGATTTTTTCCACGTTCAGGGACCAGGAAACACTAATGAATCTTTTTGTTTATTAGTTGAGAGTTTATCTAAAAAACTAAAGCCAAACTCCAATGTAGAATATTACAGATCTACTCACCCACCTTATCCAGGATTTGAGGCATATGGATCACCAACATCATTGATATTAGTGTGTAAATAAAATAAATAAAATGAAAGAAGTTAATTATATAGTAAGTATTGGTGACTGCTGTGTTCCAGCAGAAATAACCAGAAATAATAATGCAAGATGTGGATCATTTATATTTGATTGGGCACAAAGTAACTTAGGAGTAGCCTGTGATATTTTCAAAAATGGAATAGAATGGCATATAGAAAATAATATAAACAATCAAACATATTATAATCACCCTAAATACCAATTTAAAAAGCTATACTACCCACATCATGAAGATACCAATTATATGGTAAGATGTGCAGAGAGATTTTTCAAGGTATTAAATTCAGATGATAATGTTATTTTTCTTTATATGTCTTCGTATAGATTAGATGTTGATGAAATTATAAATTTACAAAATATCATATTGTCAAAATATCCTAAATTAAATTTTAAAATTGTTGCGGCAACGTCACAGGGAATCCCCGGACATGAAATTTACCATACAAATATAAATGAGTATATTGATACATATCAGTGTAACTCTCCTAGAATTTTTTCTAGTAATAAAATGAATGATCATGAATTTTATATTAGACTATTCAAGGAGCTTATGCCATATGAACTAAATATTAAAAATATTTATAAACACGAGGAAGATAATTTTCCTAGAAAGGATGAAACATTAAGTAACACTTTACTTAGTGTACTGACACCAAAGTGCATTCACTGTGGAAGTGAATGCGAAAATAAAGTTAATTGTAAGAATGATGATTGTAAACTGTTATTTATTCAATGTGAAAAATGCGCAATAGAGATGAAAGGATGTTGTTCTAAAAATTGTATAGAACTAAAATGAGAATAGCTTTTTGTAAATTTGCTGGTTTAGCTAATGGTGGTATAGAAAAGTATCTACAAACACTGGCAATTCTATTTAAATTAAATGGACATGATGTTACATATTTCTACACAAATGCTGCACCATGTGGGTGGGATCATCCAGATAACAGTGATGTAAGAAAACAACTGATGCTAGATAATAATATCAAGATAGTCAAAATTAATGTAGAATTATGGCAAAACTATGATTGGATAAACAATGACTTCTTTGAGAAATTTAATGAAGATGATTACGATATTTTAGTTATTGGTGGAACAGGTGGTCATGAATTTCCATATTATAAAATTAAAAACTTAAAAATATTACACACGATACACGGTGATTTGGTATTTAATCGACCAAATATTCTAAAGTCTGTTTTACTTTGTAAATGGCAAGCAAATAAGTGGATTCAAAATGGTGGTGATGTTTCTAAGATGGAAATTATACCACCTATTGTATATGTTCCAGATGAATATCCAACAAATTTCAGAGAAAAAAATAACATACCAAAAGATGCCTTTGTATTTGGATTTCACCAAAGAGATGATGATAGCATATCACTTACTGTCTCATTGGAAGCTTTTAAAAAAGTACAAAATATGAATTTAGAAAAACAAATATACTTTATTCTATTGGGTGGTGGTAAAAAACACAGAGACTATATAACAAATAATGATTTAAAAAATACTGTTGTGTTAAATGCAACCTCTGAAGTAGAAGAAATACACAGTTTTTTAGACGCGATAGATGTATATACACATTGTCGACTAGATGGTGAAGTTTGTTCAGCATCTATTATTGAAGCAATGTCTCATTCTACACCAATAATAACTTATCCTGGTATAAATATGGGACACAGTGAACAAGTAGAAGGATGCGGAAGAATGGCCTATAGTGTAGATGAGTATGTAGAAGAAATGTTAAATCTCCTATCTGATAATAATTACTATACTCAAATGAAAACAAAAGTAAAAGATAAGTATATAAAAGAATATGACTATAAATTAGTGAATAATAAACTTTTAAGTTTGTTAAAAAAATAAAAAAATAAATGAATATTATTGAAGAGAAAATCAATGAGATTGAAAGTAGAATGAAAAAAGAAGCCCGTGAAGTATTTGAATGGGATCGTCATGTCTTCTATCACAACCTTTGTACAGATGAGGTAACTATAGATGGACTATGGATGGAATTTGGAGTATTTAGAGGACGTAGCATTTGTAATTTGGCCAGTAAAACTGATAAAATTGTTTATGGATTTGATTCATTTGAGGGTTTACCTGAATCTTGGGATGAAAATAATCCTAAGGGGTTTTTTAGTTTAAATGGTGTTGTACCTGATGGTGTAATTGACCAAGAAGATATACACCCATCAGATCCGAGTCCATCTAAAACCAAGTCCTGGCCGTCTAATATTAGATTAATTAAAGGATGGTTTGATGACACACTGCCAATTTTTGTAAGTGAACAGACTGAGAATGCCGCACTTATTCATATTGATAGTGACATTTATAGTTCAGCTAAAACAATTTTTAAATTTTTAGAAAATAAAATTGTAGATGGTACAATAGTAATGTTTGATGAAATAATTAACTACCCGGATTATAAGAACCATGAAATTAAAGCATTTGCTGAATTCTTATTAGATACTGAATTAGACTATCAACCACTAGTTTATCAGAGCCACGGATATGGACAAGCTTGCTTTAGAATTTTAAATAAAAAATAAAAATAAAATAATGGTAAATTACATAAAAAACTATTTAAATGAAGTTAAAATAATTTGTGATACAATTAATATAGACTCAATAAACAACTTCGTTGAAAATATTAAATCTCTAAAAAACAGAAACGGAAGACTATTCATTTTAGGAGTAGGTGGAAGTGCAGCTAATGCCTCACATGCTGTAAATGATTTTAGAAAAATTCTAAACATAGAAACATATGCGGTAACTGATAATTCATCTGAGCTCACTGCTAGAATCAATGATGATGGTTGGGACACTTCTTATTTAAACTGGTTGAAGGTATCTAAATTTTCAAATAATGATGCTATATTGATATTTTCAGTTGGTGGTGGTAGTGATGCCGTATCACTAAATTTAGTTCGTTCTATGGAATACGCTAAAGAAATCAACGCAACTATATTATCCGTTGTTTCTAGAAATGGAGGTAAAGCCAAAGAACTATCAAACTCTTGTATATTAATTCCAGTTGTTGATGATAGCAGAATAACACCACATGCTGAAGAGTGGCAAGGAATAATTTTACACTTAGTTGTAAATGCCCTATAAAAATGTTAAGAAGAATGAAGAGAGTATATTTAGATTTAGGTGGTAATAAAGGACAGGGATTGAGACATTTTATCTCCTCATATAATATAGATCCGGAAAATTGGGTAGTTGAAACATTTGAGCCTGATCCTAATTGTGATATTGAGAATCAAATAAAAGACCTAGGATATGTTAAGATAAATAATAAGGCTGTTTGGACACATACCGGTAAGGTTAACTTTTCACAACTGGATGAAAACTCAGAAGGTTCTTCAGTTGAATGTTTAATGTCAGAAGGTAACTGTGCTAATCCGAATAGTGAGATTAATACAACAAAAAAAAAAAAAAAAGAAGAAAATAAAAATTTA
>Ga0209400_1001148_pt1 | contig 22153 bp, 20 predicted proteins | sample M_130807_EF_Meta_FD_187313 | JGI IMG/M metagenome (GOLD analysis project Ga0209400, IMG submission 187313) | Freshwater microbial communities from Lake Montjoie, Canada to study carbon cycling - M_130807_EF_MetaG (SPAdes) (version 2) | ecosystem: Environmental > Aquatic > Freshwater > Lake... | reverse complement strand
AGTAGGGTTTTGGTTCGTATTCATGGCTTTGGGAGCTAAAATCAATGTCTTAATGATACGGCCAGCCATGCAAAATTGCCTTGAACTTTTTAATCGTTTTTTGAGCCCTATTTTTTGGGGGATTTTCAGTCTTACCCGCCCAAGGCTCACCGCTTTTGCCATGACTGCTCTTTTGGGGCTTACCGCTTGCACTTCAGCTGTTGATGATACTCAGCGGGCCTGGATGAATAAAGTATTTAGACCTTATGTTCCAGACGTTGTTCAGGGCAATTTCATTTCCAGCGAGCAGTACGCAAAGTTGCAATTGGGGATGAGTCGTGAGCAGGTACGTCAGATCTTAGGCACTCCTTTATTAGCCAGCTACTTCCATGCAAATCGCTGGGATTATGTGTTCGAATTTAAACGTTCTGGGCAGCGCATTGCTAAGGAACGTCATATCTCTGTATTTTTTGATGGTGACAAATTAGTCAAGTTTGAAGGTGATGCTCTGCCAACTGAGATCGAGTTGGTTGCCGAGATTGATAACTATGCCAAAACAAAGCGTTCTTTCTGGGATGTTGTGACGGGATCTAATAAGCCGCCAGTAACACCTTCACTTCAGCAACCGGAGCTATTAGTAGCAAGCCCAACAGATAATTTACCTAAAGGTGCTGTTGTGCCGGCATTGCCTGCTGCAAGCAAGAGCTCATTTTGGGATTTATTTGGTTCCTCGAAGTCATCAGATGGTCAAGCTGTTTCGCAACCTGAAACTTTGGGGCCTGGCGCTGTGAACACTCCGCCGGCCACTGAGGCGAAGAAGTAAGAATTATTGTTGTATTGGCATCCAAGTCAAACTGTACTTACCTTTAATTTGAAGTGATGAAATAAATGATGAAGATCGCAATCGCTGGAGCAACTGGCCGTATGGGAAAGATGTTGATTGAGGCCGTGCTAAATATCCCTGATGCCCAATTAGTTGGGGCACTTGAGCACATATCATGTCCTCAGTTGGGCGAGGATGCTGGCGCATTCTTGGGTAAAAAAACAGGCGTCATTATTTCGGCTGACGTTGCCCAGGTTTTAGCAGGTGCTCAATTTTTAATTGACTTCACCAGACCTGAAGGCACGATGGCCCATTTAGCTGTTGCAGAGAAAACAGCTACCAAAATGATTATTGGTACAACGGGTTTGAATGCTGAACAAATTGCTAGTCTCAAAAAGTCATCTAATAAGTTGGCAATTGTGTTTGCTCCTAATATGAGTGTTGGCGTTAATGCGACATTCAAATTGCTTGAGATTGCAGCGAAGATGCTCAATCAAGGCTATGACATTGAAATTATTGAAGCCCATCATCGCCATAAGGTAGATGCTCCTTCAGGAACTGCATTGAAGATGGGTGAGGTTATTGCTGAAGCTTTGGGTGAAAAGTTAAACGATGTCGCTGTCTATGCTCGTGAGGGTCATACTGGTGAGCGTAAGGAAGGTTCAATTGGATTTGCAACGATTCGTGGTGGTGATATTGTTGGTGATCACACAGTCCTCTTTGCAGGTGATGGCGAGCGTATTGAAATTAGCCATAAGTCCTCTAGCCGCCAATCCTATGCACAAGGTTCATTGCGCGCTGCACGCTTCTTGCAAACCCAAAATTCTGGCTTGTATGACATGCAAGATGTTCTGGGTTTGCGTAAATAGCATTTTGCATTCACCAATGATTAAAAATAGAAGAAAAGAGTTGTCTTGAATGAGTAAGGATTATGACTACCGCAGTATTGAAGCGGCAGCACAGGCTGATTGGGAAAGCGCGCAAGTCTATCAAGTTTCTGAGAACGCTGTAGATTCGGCTGGCAAGAAAAAGCCAAAGTATTACGCTTGTTCTATGTTGCCCTATCCATCTGGCAAGTTACACATGGGACATGTACGCAACTACACCATCAATGATGTGATGGCTCGTCAGCTCCGCATGCAGGGTTATAACGTTTTAATGCCTATGGGCTGGGATGCTTTTGGTATGCCAGCTGAAAATGCGGCGATTCAGAATAAAGTACCTCCTGCCAAGTGGACCTACGACAACATTGCTTATATGAAAAAGCAAATGGCTGCAATGGGTCTGGCCATCGATTGGTCGCGTGAAGTTGCCACTTGTAGTCCTGACTACTATCGTTGGAACCAATGGCTTTTTCTGAAGATGTTAGAAAAAGGAATCGCTTACCGCAAGACACAAGTAGTGAATTGGGACCCGATTGATCAAACTGTTTTAGCGAATGAACAGGTGATCGATGGTCGTGGCTGGCGTTCTGGTGCATTGGTTGAAAAACGCGAAATCCCCGGCTATTACTTCAATATCACTGCCTACGCAGAGCAATTACTTTCTGGTTTAGATGGCCTGGGTTGGCCTGAGCGGGTCAAAACCATGCAGCAAAATTGGATTGGCAAAAGTCGTGGCGTCCGTTTTGCGTTTAAGCATGAGATTGCTGATGACCATGGCAACTTTATTCAAGATGGGCTACTGTATGTGTTCACGACCCGTGCCGACACTATCATGGGCGTTACTTTTTGTGCAGTTGCTGTAGAGCATCCATTAGCAACAAAAGCAGCCGCTAATAACCCAGCGCTCGCTGCTTTCATTGAGAAATGTAAAACTGGTAGCGTGATTGAGGCTGACCTAGCCACTCAAGAAAAAGAGGGGATATTTACAGGTCTTTATGTCACACATCCCTTAACGAATGAGCCAGTGCCTGTTTGGGTTGGTAATTATGTACTGATGTCTTATGGCGATGGTGCTGTGATGGGTGTACCTGCACACGATGAGCGCGATTTTGCTTTTGCACTGAAGTACGATTTGCCGATCAAACAAGTTATTGCGCTGAAGACCGAGTCACCAATCTTTAATGTAAGTCGCTGGGAAGACTGGTATGCCCAAAAAGAAGGCGTTATTTGCTTTAATAGCGACAAGTATGACGGCCTTTCCCACGAAGAGGCGGTAAGTGCAGTCGCTAAAGATTTAGAAAAGATGGGTATAGGTGAAATCAAAACCACCTATCGTTTGCGTGATTGGGGGATTTCTCGTCAGCGCTATTGGGGCACTCCAATTCCGATTATTCATTGTGGCGATGATGCAAGTCCAGGCTGCGGTGCCGTGCCTGTTCCCGAATCTGATTTACCAGTAGTGTTGCCTGAAGATTGTGTCCCAGATGGGAGTGGAAATCCATTAAATAAGCATGCAGATTTTCTGAATGTGAAGTGTCCGAAGTGCGGCAAGTCAGCGCGTCGTGAGACTGACACGATGGATACCTTTGTAGATTCTTCTTGGTATTTCATGCGCTACACCGGCCCCAATGCAAAAACCATGGTGGACGAGCGCGATGAGTATTGGATGCCGATGGATCAATACATTGGCGGTATTGAGCATGCTATCTTGCACTTACTCTATGCGCGCTTCTGGACGAAGGTGATGCGTGATCTCAAGCTCATTACTTTTGATGAGCCATTCCAGAATTTATTGACTCAAGGCATGGTGCTCAATGAAACGTATTACTCTGAAGATGCTTCTGGTAAGAAAACTTGGCTCAATCCTTTGGATGTTGAATTGGATCTCGATGAAAAAGGTCGACCTAAAGGCGCCAAGTTAAAAGGCGATATATCAAACACTCCTGTGATTGTTGGCGGTGTTGAGAAGATGGCCAAAAGTAAAAACAATGGAGTAGATCCTCAGGCCTTGATTGATCAGTATGGTGCAGATACTGCCCGTTTATTTGTGATGTTTGCAGCGCCACCAGAGCAGCAATTGGAGTGGTCTGGGGCTGGTGTTGATGGCGCCTCACGCTTCTTGCGTCGTGTTTGGATGTATTCGTGTAGTCAGGTTGACGCCATTCGTAACGCACAAGATTCTGTACCCATTCATTTGAGCGATGCTGAAAAAGAGCTGCGTCGTGAAGTACATACCATCCTGAAGCAGGCTAACTTTGACTATCAACGTCGCCAATACAACACTGTAGTTTCTGCGGCAATGAAAATGCTCAACGTGCTTGAGCCAATGAAGTTGGGTCAAGACAGCGCCATTACTGCTCCAGTACTGCGCGAGTGCTTAAGTATCTTGCTGAGAATTCTATATCCGGTAGTGCCGCATTTAACCCATATACTTTGGAAAGAAATGGGTTACGCGAAGACCTTTGGCCCACTCTTAGATGCTGTTTGGCCTGCTGTAGATGAAGCCGCCTTAGTACAAACAGAAATCACTTTGATGCTGCAAATTAATGGTAAGTTACGTGGTGATATTCGGGTTCCAGCAGATGCTGAAAAGGGGCAGATTGAAATTTTAGCATTGCAAAGTGAGCCTGCACTCAAGGTTCTCAATGGTGGTAAGCCGAAGAAAGTGATTGTTGTCCCAGGTCGCTTAGTCAATATAGTGGCCTAACTAGAAAATAAATACATGAGCGTAAATCATATTCGACGTGCATTAATTGGCTTAATTGTTACAGCACCTTTGAGTGGGTTGATTGCTTGCGGTTATCGTATGCGTGGAATGGTTGATCTGCCCTTTAAGGCGATTGCAATTGCAGGAAATCCGTCTCCTCCGCTGCGCAATGACTTGCAGGCTGCAATTCTGACCGGTACCGATGTTAAGGTAGCCATCAATCCCAAAGATGCAGATTTAATTTTAGACATCAGTAATGAAATTAATGGCAGAGAAATTTTGGCCTATAGTTCAACCGGCCAAGTCTCTGCTTATCGCTTGACCATTCGCGTGACTTTTAGAGCTTATGATTTAGCTGGGGCAGAAATTATTCCGGATAGCGAAATCTATATGACTAGGGATATGGACTTCTCCAATACTACTGTTTTGGCAACCGATGTTCAGCAGATGCAATTTTTAACGCTGATGCGTAAGGATTTGGCTTTGCAAATTTTACGCCGCGTTGCAGTAGCAGCCAAAAATCCACAAGCAAGATCTTTCTAGAGATAGGTAGAGAGCTACCATGGTGAAAGTTGATGCCTTACAAACGCATCTCAAATCATTAAGTTCTGGTGCTGCTATGTTGCCACTCTATGTTTTTAGTGGTGATGAACCACTTTTGATGATGGAGGCGATGGATCAGCTTCGTTCAGCTGCGAAGAAGTTGGGATTTACTGATCGTGAAGTCATGGTGCAAGAACGCGGTTTTGACTGGAGTGCCTTGATGAATGCCGGTCAAACAATGTCCTTATTTGGTGACAAGCGTTGGGTAGAGCTCCGCATTCCAACTGGTAAGCCAGGTCGAGATGGGGCAGACGCTTTAAAACAATTTGCTGCGCAAATCACTTCGCAACAAGATGGTGCAAATGGCCCTGATACAGTGGTTTGCATTGTGCTACCAAGGTTGGATGGAAAAACTAAAACCTCTGCTTGGTTTGTTGCGCTAGATGATGCTGGGATGGCTATTCAGGTGGATACCCTGGATCGCGGCCATTTACCATCATGGATTGCTGGCCGACTCAAGAAGCAAAGTCAAGAAGTGGAGGCTGGGCCTGAAGGTCAGCGCGCTCTGGAGTTTATTGCCGATCAGGTTGAGGGTAATCTCATTGCTGCCCATCAAGAAATATTGAAATTGGGTTTGTTATACCCCGAAGGTAAATTAACCGAAGAGCAAATTCGATCCTCTATTTTGAAGGTAGCACGCTATAACGTTTTTGAATTAACGGAAGCGATGCTTGCTGGTGATTTGCCAAGGTTAAATCGCATGTTAGACGGCTTAAAAGGTGAGGGCGAGCCTTTAGTGTTGATTTTGTGGAGCGTAACTGAGGAGCTTAGGCTACTATCTAAATTAAAGGCTGCGAGTGATGCTGGGGAGTCTGTTCAACAACTCATGCGAGCTAATCGGATTTGGGGTAACAAAGAACGTTTATACCCAGCCGCAATTAGAAGGGTGCAACCCCTCAAGTTGCGCAGAGCAATGCAGCTTGCTGCAGGCCTGGACCGACAGTCAAAGGGTCTACATGCTACAGAGTTGCCGGCAGACCCATGGGATGGTTTACGTTTGCTGGGAAATTTATTGCGGTAATGGTTTAGAAACTAGATATATGAGTACGGGGATGACTTTAAATATTCAAGAGATGATGCAAGACATCGGTAAGCGTGCACGTAGCGCATCGCGTGCGATGTCGCGTGCGTCCTCCGAACAAAAAAATCAAGCCCTCCTACATATTGCAAAACTTATTCGCCAAAAAGTAGGTGATATTGAGAAAGTCAATTTACAAGATGTGGAGCGCGCAAAAGTAAATGGTCAAGATGCTGCATTTGTAGATCGCCTCATGATGACCCCAAAGACTATTGAAACAATGGCTTTAGGTCTTGAGCAAATCGTTTCACTAGATGATCCGATTGGGAAAATTACTGCTTTTCAAAAGCAAGCTTCTGGTATTGAAATTGGTCAAATGCGTGTTCCACTGGGAGTCATTGGCATCATCTATGAGTCACGTCCAAATGTCACCATTGATGCAGCAGCGCTTTGTCTGAAATCAGGTAATGCAGTGATTTTACGAGGCGGTTCCGAGGCGATTGATTCCAATACTTTGTTAGCGGAAATTATTCAAGAAGGTTTAGCTGCAGCCAATCTACCTAAGGATGCTGTTCAGGTGGTGGCTACTACAGACCGTAGCGCTGTCGGTGAAATGATCACAATGACGCAATATATCGATGTGATCGTGCCACGGGGTGGCAAGAGTTTGATTGCACGCTTAATGGCCGAAGCACGTGTACCAATGATCAAGCATTTAGATGGAATCTGCCATACCTATATTGATGCCGATGCGGATATTGCGATGGCGGTGAAGGTGTGTGACAACGCTAAAACTCAGCGTTACGCTCCATGCAATGCGATGGAAACACTCTTAGTGAACAAAGCTGTTGGACAAAAAGTGCTACCTACGCTTTGCAAGATTTATCAAGATAAGGGTGTAGAGTTGCGCGTTGATGGTTTAACACGAAAAACACTTGAGGAAAATGGCTTTAAGAGCTTAGTCGATGCCACTGAAGAGGATTGGCAAACAGAATACTTGGCCCCAATTTTATCAATCAAGACAGTCGCTGATATTGATGAGGCTATGAGCCATATTGAGCGTTATGGTAGCAAGCACACTGATGCGATTATTACCAATAACAAAGCTCAAGCAGATCGTTTCTTGCGCGAGGTTGATAGTGCCAGCGTGATGGTGAATGCCAGTACACGTTTTGCGGATGGTTTTGAGTATGGCTTGGGCGCAGAAATTGGCATTTCTAATGACAAGTTACATGCCCGCGGACCAGTCGGCTTGAATGGTTTAACTTCCCTTAAATACATCGTCATGGGTCATGGCGAGATTCGCATTTAAATAATATGACGAACGCTTACCTCTGGGTTAAAACCTTCCATATTGTTCTTATCACCTCATGGTTCGCGGGCTTGTTTTACCTGCCCCGCATCTTTGTGAACCTAGCTGATGAAAAAAATCCTGATACTTATGCCCGTCTCTTGGGAATGTCTGATCGCCTCTTTCGGTTTATGACTGTCTTGGCAGTGCCAGCCGTTTTGCTTGGCTTAGTACTCTGGCTGTACTTTGGTGTTGGCGCTGGTGATATCTGGATGCATGCGAAGTTATTTTTTGTTTTACTAATCATCGGCTACCACCACTCATGTTATGGCTTGCTAAAGAAATTTCGTACTGGCGTGAATACAAAGTCTGGAGTTTGGTATCGCTGGTTTAATGAAGTGCCAGTAATTTTGCTAGTGATTGTTGTTGCGCTAGTTCTTTTTAAGCCCTAAGCACAATCCCATCTTTTTCTGATTACCCTTTTTAGATTGTTAGCCCCATGAGATTTTTTGTTGTTTGTCCAGGCGGTTTAGAGATACCGCTGGCTCAGGAGCTTGCAGAGATTGCAGCACGTCCGGATTCTCAAGCTTTGGGGACTTGGGTGATTGATCCAACGCCAACTAGCCCAACAGGAGGTATTGGTCTTGCAGCACCGATTTCTGGGGCAATGGCTCTGAATTTACATTCCAGAATTGCCAGTCGTGTTTTATTGCAGATGGCACAGGCACCCTATAGACAGGAGGAAGATCTTTATAAATTGGCGAGTGGTTTAGCCTGGGAAGATTGGTTTACCTCTAAACAAACTTTGCGGGTTGATGTCACTGCCCATCGCTCTCCATTGAAGAGTTTGAACTTTGCGACTCTGAAAATTAAAGATGCCATCGTAGATCGCTTGCGTGATGTGACTGGCGATCGCCCTAGTATTGATACAGCCTTCCCAGATGTGCGAGTTCAGGCGCACTTAACGGCGACCCAAATCACAATTTACCTAGATACTTCTGGTGAGGCTCTCTTTAAGCGCGGTTGGCGTGACGAAAAGGGCGATGCGCCTCTCAAAGAAAACTTGGCTGCTGGTATTTTGTCGATCACTGGCTGGAAGCCGGGCCAGTCTTTATTTGATCCAATGTGCGGTAGTGGTACTTTTTTGGTTGAGGCTGCTCAGATGGCGCTCTCTATTCCGCCTGGAGCGATTCGGGCGGGGATCTATGGCGATGATGCTAAGCCCAGCAGATTAGCCTATCGCCCGCTCGTAACATCTGCAAATGGCTTTGGCTTTCAGAGATTGAAGCCCTTTAATGAAGCCGCTGAGCAAAAGCGCTGGGGTAATTTAAAAGAAGCTGCACTGGCACAAATGCTCGAAAAGCGTAAGCAATACCCAGATGTAGATTCCTTAAGAATTAGTGGCGGAGATATCAACGAAAAATTAGTATCCATGTATAGAGGTAATTGGCAGAGAGCTCAGTTGCCAGATCAACCGCTGGTACGTCAGGTTGATGCGCTTGCATGTAAACCCCCAACAAATACTCAAGAGGGCGTAATGTTGTTAAACCCACCTTATGGTGAGCGCCTTGTCATTAAAGGCGGCAGAGGGGGAGGTGGCCAGGAGCATGATTCTCGTGATGTACGTGATGTTGAATATGGAGTTGAGCCAGAAAATCGCTTTGAGATGAATTTAGAAACAGGTCGCCAGAGTGCTAAGCGGTCTAGTCGCGAGTCTTTGAAAAAACTTCAGGCCCAAGAAGAGCAGGACCCTAAGTTTGTCGAGTTCTTGCGCCAATTTGGACAACACCTGAAAGATGCTTTTGGGGGATGGAATGTCTTTGTTTTGACTGCCGATATGGCTTTGCCTGGGCAGCTGCGCATTAAAGAATCTAAGCGCACCCCATTGTTTAATGGCCCACTAGAGTGCCGTTTATTTAAGTTTGAGATGCACGCAAAGCGTCTCTCATCCAGCGAAGGCTAAGCCCTTTAAAATAAAGAAATAAAGCGGAGAGCAAGTAAATGGAATTTAAAACCTATATGTGTCTGATTTGTGGCTGGGTCTATGATGAGGCTGCTGGCTTGCCTGATGAGGGCATTACTCCAGGTACTCTCTGGAAAGACGTGCCCATGAATTGGACTTGTCCAGAATGTGGTGCCCGTAAGGATGATTTTGAAATGATGGCGATTTAATTAGGAACTCATGATGGCAAAAGTAGATCAAAACGAGATTTTATTTGAGCGTGCTCAAAAGACGATACCCGGTGGCGTGAACTCTCCAGTGCGTGCTTTTCGTCAGGTGGGCGGTACACCCCGTTTTGTAACTAAAGCCAAAGGCCCCTATTTTTGGGATGCTGAGAATAAGCGTTATATCGATTTGATTATGTCCTGGGGCCCAATGATTGTTGGGCATGCAAACCCAGAGGTTGTAGAGGCGGTACAAAAAGCAGCAGAAACGAGTTTTAGTTATGGCGCTCCAACAGAGGGCGAGATTGAATTGGCAGAGCGTATTTGCTCTGTAATGCCAAGCGTTGAGCAAGTCCGCATGGTTTCGAGTGGTACCGAGGCGACAATGAGCGCCCTCCGTCTTGCACGTGGCTATACCGGTCGGGACTTAATTATTAAATTTGAAGGCTGTTATCACGGCCATGCGGATAGCCTCCTTGTCAAGGCAGGTTCTGGTTTATTAACCTTCGCTGACTCTACTCAAAATGCACCATCTTCTGGCGGTGTTCCGCAAGATTTGGTGAAGCACACATTGGTATTGCCATATAACGATGTGGCCGCGATTGAAGAAGTCTTTAAGAAGCAGGGCGATCAAATTGCAGCAGTAATTTTGGAGCCTATTGCGGGTAATATGAATTTGATTAAGCCCTCAAAAGAATTTTTATCAGCGATTCGTAATCTCACCAGTAAGCATGGCGGTGTTTTAATTTATGACGAAGTAATGACGGGTTTTAGGGTTGCCTTAGGTGGTGCTCAGTCTTTGCAAGGCATTATCCCTGACCTCACTTGCTTAGGTAAAGTCATGGGTGGCGGTATGCCTATGGCCGCTTTTGGGGGTAAAAAAGAGATCATGTCTAAGCTTGCACCGCTAGGTAGCGTTTACCAAGCAGGCACTTTATCCGGTAATCCAGTTGCTGTGGCGGCAGGCCTAAAGACTCTAGAGATTATTTCTAGGGAAGGTTTTTATGAATGCCTAGGTGGGCAGACTAAAAAACTTATGACTGGTTTGAAGCAGGCGGCAGATAAGGCAAATATTCCGTTTTCAGTCGATAGCGAAGGTGGTATGTTTGGTTTCTATTTTACAAATCAGGTTCCGAGTTCTTACGAAGCGGTGACCAAATCAGATGTTGAGGCATTCAAGAAATTTTTTCATCTGATGCTAGATGAGGGAGTGTATCTTGCACCATCGGCATACGAGGCTGGGTTCACATCGATTGCGCATGATAATGAAGTCATCAATGTCATCATTGCTGCAGCTGAGAGCTCATTTAAGCAGCTCTAATCCAGTCATTACATTCTGAGTGGATGGTCATATCCATCCACCTGAATAATCTCAAGGCCTTTTGAATCTTTATTGGAGTCTGAAATTTCCAGGGCTGTTAATTTGCCACCCCAAACACAGCCAGTATCCAGGCCAATCACATTATTGCATCGTAATAAGCCCAATGTCGACCAATGGCCGAAGTAAATGAGGGTATTAGCAGTTTTGCGTTTGGGTACCTTAAACCAGGGGATGTAACCTTTGGGACCATTCTCCAAACCTTCTTTGCTTTCAAACTCCAACTGTCCGCCCGGCGTACAAAAACGCATACGGGTCAGCGCATTGGTAATGAGGCGCAGACGCTCATAACCCTTTAGCGAGTTACTCCATTTACTGGGAGTATTGCCATACATATTAGCTAAAAAATCTTTATAGGATTTACTGCGTAGGGCTTTTTCAACCTCTTGAGCGCATTCAATAGTTTGCTGTAAGTCCCATTGGGGAAGTACGCCAGCATGTACTGTAAGTACTTTGCCATTGGTCAGAGCCATGGGTCTTTTGCGTATCCAATTGATGAGTTCTTTGCGATCTGGCACTTTTAGAATTGCATCAACCGTATCTAAACCTTTGGTATTGCGAAGTCCTGCATCAATTGCCAACAGATGAAGATCATGATTACCAAGGATGCATTCAGCACGATCAGACTCTTGTAGAGATTTGAGTTGCCGTAGAGCGCTAAGAGAGTTTGGGCCGCGATTTACTAAATCTCCTAAAAAAATCATTTTTGATTTTTTGGGAAGTTTCTTGACGAGGGCTTTGAGTGAAGGGGCGCATCCTTGGACATCCCCCACAGCATAGATTTTGCTCATTCCCTATCTTAGTGGAAAAGAGGCTGCTGAACCTTTACTGGCTGACTTTTTTAACTACGCTATAGCGCATCAAAGTTTTCTTGCGTGCCTCGTCATGATCAACAACGGGCAAAGGATAGTCTCTGCCTAAGATTACACCAGCAGCTTCAAGTTCAATATGCCCTGCTTTCCAGGGTGCATGAATCGACTTCTTTGATAGCTTTTCCAGTTGTGGCAAATAGCGTCGAATAAATTTCCCCTCAGGATCAAACTTCTCTGATTGAGTGATGGGATTAAAGATGCGGAAATAGGGTTGGGCATCGCAGCCTGATGAAGAGGCCCATTGCCAGCCACCATTATTCGATGAGAGCTCAAAGTCATTGAGATGTTCAGCGAAATAGGCTTCGCCCCAGCGCCAATCAATACCCAGATCTTTAGTGAGAAAGCTAGCCACCACCATGCGCAGACGATTATGCATATAGCCACTCTGATTGAGTTGATGCATGGCTGCATCAACCAGCGGATAGCCGGTTTTACCTTCACACCAAGCAGTAAAAAGTTTCTTTGCATGGACACCGCTTTCCCAGGCGATGTTGTCATAGTCTGGCTTGAATGAGGCTCCATCAGCCAATCTTGGATGGTTAGCCAAAATCATGAAATAAAAATCACGCCAAATGAGTTCGCTTAACCAAATCGTGGCCCCCATACTCCCAGCCAGCATACGACGATGCGCTTCGCGTACCAGACCTCTAATGGAAAGCATGCCAAAGCGTAAATGCGTTGATAAATAGCTCACACCCTTAATAGCAGGAAAGTCTCTACCAATTTGGTACTGATCAATGCGGGAAAGGAAGTCCTCCAAAAATGCTTGCCCACCCTTAGAGCCTGGTGGCAAGTAAGTTTCAATACCAGTAGGACAAAAGCCCATGGATTCCAGAGAGGGAAATGGGGTGTTTAGCTTTTTGGGAATAGCGGCAAATTGGCTGGGTTTGGGCTTGCATTCATGAGCGGCCAAATCTTTTTCTTGTAATGTTTTGAGCCAATTGTTTTTATAGGGCGTAAAGATGGAAAAAACAGTATTGGAATTGGTGAGAATTTCTTTCTTCTCAAAAATGACTTGATCTTTAAAATCTTCAAACTGAATAGCGAGTTTCTTTAGCAGAGTTTTAATAGAGCTATCTCTAGCAATAGCAGATGGTTCATAGTCGTGGTTAGTAAAGACGGTATCAACACCAAGTTCTTTGGCAATTTGAGGAATGCATTCGGTAGGTTTACCAAAACGAACAATAAGGCCCCCACCTAACGCATGTAACTCTTCGTCAATTTGTTTTAGACCTTGCCAAATAAAATCAACACGCCGGTCATGTTTTAAGCCCTTGGCATCTAACTCGCCCTGAATAAGTGGCTTGAGAATCTCAGTATCAAAAATGAAAGTGAGCCAAACCTGCTTAGCCTCTTTAAGGGCTTGGGATAGGGCTGTATTGTCATATAGACGTAGATCACGACGGAGCCAAACTAGAGCTTTTTGCATAGCCCCTATATTAGGGCTAATTTGCTAGGTTTGCCTGGTAGCAATGTAATATCTATTTCATTATGGATAGCCTATTTTTTCTGACTTCAAAACTACTGCATTTCTGCATAGAGCCCCTCAACTGGGTCATCATTTTCATTTTCTTTGGATTGCTCTTTTTGGGCTTAAGAAAGCCCCATCTTTGCAAACGATTTTTACTGTTAGCACTTCTGGATTTGCTAATTGTTGGTTGGCTACCTAGCTCCGAGAGTTTAATGAGGGCTTTGGAAGATAGGGTTCCCAGAGAAAATCTTGCTTCTATTTCTGAAAAAGATCTTGGTGGGATCATTATTTTGGGTGGATCCATTGAAGGGGGAGAGATTGCAATAGATCGTGGTGAGATTTCCATTTACTCATCCGCTGAGCGAGTGACGAAGGCCTTTGAGCTTATTAGGAAGTATCCCAATTTACCGTTCATCTTTAGCGGGTTTTCTGGGCGCATTACACCAAAAGGGGTATCCGAGGCTGATGCATTTAAGCAGTTGATTGGGGAGCAAGGCTTAGCAGACAGGGCTGGCTATTATGAAAATCGCTCTCGCAATACTTATGAAAATGTGGTCTTTATGAAGCCCATGATTCTGGAGATTGAGAGTGGTAAGCCTGCAAAACCATGGCTTCTGATTACCTCAGCAAGTCATATGTACCGATCAATGAGAATTTTTCAGAAGCAGGGGCTAGAGGTGATTCCTTTACCAGTAGATTACCAAACGGCGAATACTCTGCAGTGGACTGTATTTGATTTGGTGGATGGAGCACAAAATTGGAATAAGCTCATCCACGAAATAATTGGTCTTTTTGCCTACTGGATTACTGGAAAAATCTAGATATTCTGTAAAATAGAGCCATATGACTTCGGCTAAAAAAGCACCCCCTGCTTCAGACCCACCGTTTGTGCCAGAGTCTTCAATTTCCTTTTCAGCCAGTCATTTAGCCAATCAATTTCTAGTCGCTATGCCTGGCATGGTCGATCCTAATTTTGCGGGATCTGTAATCTATCTCTTTGAGCATACTGAGCGCGGCGCAATGGGTTTGGTGGTTAATCGGCCAACCGAGCTAGACCTTGGAACCTTGTTTGACAAGATTGAACTGAAATTAGAAATTGCGCCCTTGCTAGAGCAGCCAGTGTATTTCGGTGGCCCAGTTCAAGTGGAGCGCGGTTTTGTTTTACACGAACCCATCCCTAGTCCATCTTATAGTTCCTCGTTGATTATTCCTGGCGGTTTAACAATGACAACTTCCAAGGATGTTTTGGAGGCATTAGCTATTGGAAATGGTCCCCGTAAGTTTCTGATGACCTTAGGTTATGCCGGGTGGAGTGCTGGTCAACTTGAAGAAGAGATTACCTTAAATGGGTGGATGAATGTGCCTCTTTCACGCCAACAAATGGCCGACATTATTTTTGATACCCCCTCGAGTCAGCGCTATGAAAAGGCAATGAGTCATTTAGGTTTTGATCCTTCCCATTTGTCTGGAGAGGCTGGGCATGCCTGACCCAATCAAGAAGCCGATGACGATATTGGCTTTTGATTATGGGACCCGTCGGGTTGGCGTAGCAGTGGGTAATACAGAAACAAGAGTAAGTCAGGCATTAAAGACTATGGCGGCTCAGAATGCAGATAGACTATTTCGGGAGATTGACGATCTCTTGAAAGAATGGCAGCCGAATCAAATTATTGTGGGGCTCCCAACTCATCCTGATGGCGCTGAGCATGAAATGACCGCTAAAGCAAAGCGTTTTGGTAATCAGCTTCATGGGCGCTTCAATTTACCCATAATTTGGGTGGATGAGCGATATACATCAGCAGTTTTGGAGGGAAACCACCAGATGCACGACAATCTAGATGCGCACTCTGCTGCGCTTATTTTGGAGCAATATTTTGCAGAAAATACAAAAGCACCGGAACTAAAGAATGAACGCTGAATCCTCATACAAAAAATTATTAGAAAACTTGCGTGGCAGGCTGCAATCTGGGTCATTCGAGCTCGCTGGTCTAGCCATGGGTGGCGCATGGATTGTTGAGCGTTTAGCGCAAGATTTGAACTTACCTCACTATGGCGTCATTAATGTGGCCTTTCATCGAGATGACTATGCAGAAAAGGGTATGACTGCGTTAAGAACAGCAAGCACTATGTCAACCAAGTTGCCTTTTGAGGTGAATGGCGCAAATGTAATCTTGATTGATGATGTATTGCTTACTGGCAGAACTGTGAGAGCTGCCCTTAATGAGTTATTTGATTTTGGTCGACCTGCGCAAGTCGAGCTCATGGTTTTGGCCGATCGCGGAAAGCGTGAATTACCTATTGCTGCAAATTTTGTCGGTGAAGCAATCGAAGTTTCAGATCAAAAAATCTTAGTTTTAGAAAAAGATGCAGCTGGTAAGTTTAGCTTTCAGCTTGAGGAGCGTGAATAATGAGCTCAGTGAATCAATTTAATTCCGCTGGTGAGTTAACCCATCTTTTGACCTTGGAAGGTCTGCCAAAAGAGCAAATCCTTCATATTCTTGATACTGCCAAGCAGTTTGTTAGCGTTACCGATCCAGCCAGAGAGGTGAAGAAGGTTCCCTTATTGCGCGGTAAGAGTGTATTTAATCTTTTCTTTGAAAACTCAACTCGTACTCGGACTACTTTTGAGATTGCAGCTAAACGCTTATCTGCCGATGTAATTAATTTGGATATCTCTACCTCTTCAACCGCTAAGGGTGAAAGTCTTTTAGATACCATTGATAACTTAGTTGCAATGCAAGCGGATATTTTTGTTGTCCGTCATAGTGTGTCGAAAGCTCCAATTGAAATTGCAAACCATGTACCCTCACACGTGCACGTTGTTAATGCAGGGGATGGTAGTAACCAGCATCCTACTCAAGGTTTGTTGGATATGTATACGATGCGGCACTTTAAACAGAGCTTTAAAGGTCTGAAGGTTGCTATTGTTGGAGATATTGTTCATAGTCGTGTAGCCAAATCCAATATTCATGCATTGACTACACTTGGGTGCGAGGACATCCGTGCCATTGGTCCAGAGAGCTTATTACCAAGTAATTTAGATATGCTGGGCGTAAAGGTCTTCCATAGTATGGAAGAGGGGCTTAAGGATGTTGATGTTGTGATGACTCTACGTATTCAGAAAGAGCGCATGGAGGCAGGTCAGGTTCCTGAGGGTGATGCATTCTTCAAGCAGTATGGCTTAAACCCTTCGCGTCTTGCTTTAGCAAAGTCAGATGCTATTGTGATGCACCCTGGTCCAATGAATCGTGGGGTTGAGATCGATTCAGTGGTAGCCGATGGTCCTCAAGCGGTCATCTTGAATCAGGTCACCTTTGGTATTGCTGTGCGTATGGCTGTGATGTCGATTGTTGCAGGTAACTAAGTTAGTCAGTGCCGCAAAATAAAGATCAGCTAAGTGTGATGCCAGCAAAAAAGTCTTGGCTGATTTTGTCTCATGGTTTCAATATGGACGGGCGAGCCTCTAGTCAGACGATTACTGACAAAATTCCTTATCTTTTAGATCAAGGGATTGTGCCAATTGTTTTCAGTGCTATCACGGGAATCAAAGATCAACGTTTTCCTCATCGACAGTTTTTAGCTTGGGGCCCTGCCGCATTTCGTTTTGATTTTCGCCACTGGATTGCCAATCAATATGGCCGTGGATTTATTTATAAGCTTTTAACTAGAACAGTTTCAGTGCTGCTAGCTCCTTTTATTGGTCTCGAGAAACTCTGCTTGGGGTATTCAAGTCAATGGTCGTGGGCGATGCCTGCTTTTATTCATGCTCTACCTATCATTAAATCAGGCAAAGTAGATTTAGTTTTTAGTACAGGGGGCGCCTGGTCTGCTCACTTGGCTGGCCTTTGGCTCAAGAAGGTAAATGGCGTGACCTGGATTGCCGAGATTCATGATCCCCTAGTAATTCGTAAGAGCCCAAATGATCAAGGTTTTGAGAGGCCCAAAAATCGCGATGCGCGTTTTAGACATTATTTAGAGAGTCAATTAGCCAAATATGCAGATCATGTTTGGTGGTTTACGGAAGGTGCCCTGCATTATGCAAAGGTGCGTAATCCAAACTTAAATACCCCAAATAATGCCCATGGATTTATGGTGCTGCCTGGAGCAGAGCCGCCGGGCGGACTATCTTTTGCAAAACCACACACTTATTCAGATAAATTAAATCTATGTCATTTTGGATCTTTAGCTAATGATCGTTCTTTATCTACCATCCTGAATGCTGTGGCCCCCCTACTTAAGAAGTACCCTGAGGCAAGGGATTTGATTCGAGTCCATGCTTATGGCGCACCTTTGGATTCTTTAACAATTACCGCCATCCAGAATTTAGGATTGAGTGATATATTGCTAGCGCATGGTCGACTTGAGAAAGATCCTGTGACAGGCAAGTCTGGACGTGAGCGCGTAGTAGAAAAAATGCAAGAGGCTGATATATTGATATTGCTACATGGCAATGATGAGTGGTGTGCTGAATACATCCCCTCTAAGTTTTATGAGTATCTTTGGACTTGTCGGCCGATTTGGGGTATTACACATCGCAACCCACAGCTAGACCAGATGCTGGAAGAGCGTGGAGCTTACCTTAGTCTGGAGGGCGATAAAGCAGGGATTGCTATAGCCCTTGAAAGAATTTGGCTAGACTGGAAGCATCAGCGCTTGCAAAATCCCAGTGGTGATCCTATTGGGGTAAGCCAGGCGGTGTATAAAATACTTTCTGAAGTTCAGAAAAATAAGGAAAGCATTTGAAAGATCTCGTTCTCTATTGCAAGTCATATCGACGGGACTTCCTAAGGCTCAAGCGTTTGCTGGAGTCTATTCAGAAATATAACGTAGAGCAAATTCCGTTCTATATTTCGACACCACAAGATCAACTAGATGAATTAAAGAATATTCTTGGCTCAAATGCCGAATATCACTGGGTACCAGATGAGTCCATCATTGCAGCTAATCCAAGAGCAAAGCCTGGCATAGAAAAAACGAGAACTGGCTCTTTAGCGCAGCAGGCAATCAAGTCTGAATTCTGGCGACTAGGCATTTCAGAGAACTATGTGTGTCTCGATTCGGATTGCATCTTTCTTAAAGAGTTCAGCCACAAGGACTTTATTGCTTCGGATGGTAATCCTTATACTGTTATTTACCAAAATAAAGAATTTTTTCAGTTAGCAATTGACCGTAACCATTCTAAGGTTGAAGAAAATCTGCGCCTTGAGGGTGATCGAGTTAAGACCTTATTTGACAGAGAAGGGCCTAATTATTATTGCCCTTGCCCACCTTTTATTTGGTCGGCTAAAGTTTGGCGTTCATTGGATGAGCAATTTCTCATTCCTCGGGGGCTGACCTTCTGGGATATTTCTACTCCTGAGCATCCAGAGACGCTACTGTATCTTGAGGCTCTATTGAATTTCCAAGCGATTCCCTTGCATCCAATAGAGCAGTTGTTTCGGATTTATTACTACGATTGGCAGTTTTATTTACTCCAAAGATTGGGAGAGTCTGAGGAAAGACTTAGCAAAAACTATCTCGGGGTTATTTATCAATCGAACTGGGATTCTGATTTGGATCTTGGGGCTCCCCAGAAATCATTGCTTTCAAGAGCAAATAAAAGATTAAAAAGATTTCTCCGCTACTTGCAAAGCTACCTTTAGGCTCATTGAATTTATGACAGCTACAGCATTGTCTTTACAAGTCTTGGTCATTTCTTTACAGAGATCCCTCGATCGCAGGGCAAAGGTTGAAAGTGAGCTGCAGACAGTTTCGATGCCATGGTCTTTTTTAGATGCGGTTGATGGCTCGACACTAAAAAATCCCCCCGTTGAATATATACCCTTAAAAGTGAAGTGCCTTCAAGGGTATGAGCTAACGCCCAATGAAATTGGTTGCTATCTTTCTCATAAGGAAGCGTGGAAGTACTGCGTTGAGAAAAATATTCCAACATTAATTTTTGAAGACGACTTTGTTTTAGCTCCAGAATTTGGACACACTATTTTGGCCCTACTAAATAGACCGAATAATTGGAACTTTGTCCGATTGCAAGGGTTGTATGACGTTCCTTATCAGGAGCTCTCATTAATTGATGGCGTTCATTTAGTAAAAAATATTGGCGATGCGGTTGGTGCTACAGCATATCTTTTAAAGCCTGAGGTAGCTCAGACTTTAATTAATGAATCATCTGATATTTATGAGCCAGTAGATCATTTTTTAGAGCACAAAAAAAAGCATGGCCTGGAATTTTTGGCCGTACGTCCTTATCCAGTAGATATCACTCGAGCCAAGTCTACGATTGATGATAGACAGGAGCGAGCCCCGGTTCAAGGCCTTAGAAAGCGTCTTCGCTCCGTCGCTAGAGCCCTAGATCGAGCATTGAGTAAACGCCCTTGGTTTCCTAGGTAAAGCGCTACCGCATTTGAGTATGTCTAGCCTATTTCATCTTAAATATCGACCTGATATAGACGGACTACGTGCTGTGGCCGTTCTTGCGGTAGTCTTATTTCATGGCTTCCCACAGTATATACAAGGTGGGCTTGTTGGGGTTGATGTTTTCTTTGTTATTTCAGGCTATCTGATTTCTACAATTATTTATTCTGAGCTGCGATCTGACAGTTTTAGTTTTTTAGATTTTTATTCCCGCCGAATTAAAAGAATCTTCCCCGCACTTCTTGCAGTTCTGTTTACCAGCTTCTTTTTTGGATGGTTTTTTTTAACACCCAGAGAATACGAGACTCTAAATCAAGAAATTGCTGGCGGAGCGGCATTCTTTTCAAACTTTATTTTTTGGCGACAAAGCGGCTATTTTGATATAGCGGTAGATAAAAAGCCTTTACTACATTTATGGTCGCTGGCAGTTGAAGAGCAGTTTTATATCTTTTGGCCACTCATTTTATGGGTATTTAGTCGACTTAAAGTTAATCTTCTTTATTTAACTATATTCATTCTGATTACCTCCTTCGGCTTAAATATTTTTTATATTAATACCGATCCTATTGGAGCTTTTTACGCACCCTTCACACGTTTTTGGGAGCTCTTAATAGGTGGTTTGTTAGCTTATCTTAGCTTGTATAGGCTTAAGCATATTCAGTTTGGATCACAATCTCGGGACCTTCTGTCGATTACAGGGCTTGCTTGCATTCTTCTAGGAGTATTTACATTTAATAAATTACTTCCATTTCCTGGTTGGTTTGCATTGCTGCCTGTAGTTGGGGCGACTTTATTGATTTTCTCTGGTCCAGATGCAATGATTAACCGCTCCTTACTGAGCACTAGAACAATGGTTTGGATTGGCTTAATAAGCTACCCACTCTATCTTTGGCATTGGCCAGTTTTTTCCCTAGGGCGAATTTATAGCGGGCATGCTTTAACAGAATTACAAACTGCAGGGGCAATTTTGCTGTCATTTCTCTTGGCATGGGGAACATTGAAATTTATAGAGTCGCCAATTCGGAGGTCTTCGAAGGATGGCACAAAAATCTATGCAATGATCTTCTTAATGATTGTAGTTGGAGCATCAGCTTATTTTGTTAAGGAGAATAATGGGCTAGCTAGTAGATTTTCAGCTGAACCTCTGCAGCGTAATAGTCAACTAACTGGATGTGACAATGTAGTTCGCGATAACGTCCTTTACCCATGTACATTTGGGAATTTAGATGCCAAGAAAACTATATTAATTTATGGTGATAGCCATGCGGGGCATCTGACTAGCGCCCTAAACCACGCCTTGGGTACAGAATTTAAATTCATTTTCTTGGGCTATGGCGACTGTTTCTTATCGAAAAAAGAGGGCGCAGATAAGAATGGGATGTGTCAGTTAATGTGGGAGCAAATCCGTAAATTACGAGAAGATCGCCTATATGCCGTGATACATGCTCAGCGCTGGGGAAATATGGATCCCGATATCTTAAGGGATCAAATGCAGGAATCCTATAAGGCTAGTGGATTAGCTCCAGAAAAGATCGCTATTGTTGGCTCGATTCCGAATGTTGATTTAGATTGCGAGATTGCCAACTACTATATCCCCGCGAGAAAAAAAGAATGTCCACTATACGCTGATCAATATCTAGCAAATGATAATTTCACCATACTGACTAAGGCGTTGGATAGACCTAAGAATCTTGTGTTTATATACCCTTATGAAAAACTATGCCCTAAGGGTATCTGTCAGGTCATTAGCGGTTCTACAGCCAATTATTGGGATGATTCACATATGAGTCGCGATGGCGCACTCCTGGCAGTCCCAGATTTAATAGACTATCTGCGGAACTAATTAAGAATTAACCCCTTGATCAACGCTGCTATCATTTCTCCAGCAGCTCAGGGGTGTGATATTACTCAGGGCAACTGGGAATAAAGCATTCATTCTTAATTGGAAGTCCCTGTCAGAAAAGTGGACTAGTCTCTGTGATTTATCAGGGTAATAGCCGCCAATACATTTCCAGGCAGCCTTATAAAAGCTGCTACCAGAGTGAGTCATATTAATGTCGTTATATTTCCGATAGCTCTTGACTTGACTGGGGCGTCGTAAATCAATTTCAATATTTTCAGCTGAGCAAATAGATGTGATTAGCTTAGTAGTGTGCTGAAGTTCATCTGCACCAAAATGTAAAGAATGGCCGCCGAGTAGGGCGGCATCAGGATATTGATTTAAGATCTGATAGGTAACCTCAATACTGTCATGCATGAGGTAGTCATCATCATTGAGAATCATGATGAGCTCAGTAGTGGCGCATTCAACCCCTTTATTTAAGCTTGCCGCTTGGCCTAAATTTGTGTCGTTTTCCAAAAGTATGAAGTGTGATGTGCTGTTGTGCTGATTTTCATTGATAAGCTTCTGAAGAATCTGCAAGCTATCGTCGGGTGATTTATCTACTACAAAAATAACTTCATTTGGTGCGACTGTTTGTTGCTGAATACTCTCAAACATTTCTCGCAAGAACGGAGCATGCCCATAGCAAGGAACCACAACAGCAATAG
>Ga0209400_1001147_pt1 | contig 22181 bp, 24 predicted proteins | sample M_130807_EF_Meta_FD_187313 | JGI IMG/M metagenome (GOLD analysis project Ga0209400, IMG submission 187313) | Freshwater microbial communities from Lake Montjoie, Canada to study carbon cycling - M_130807_EF_MetaG (SPAdes) (version 2) | ecosystem: Environmental > Aquatic > Freshwater > Lake... | reverse complement strand
AAATTTTTGAGAGAACCAATACTGAAGTTTCGATGACTAGCTTAGGCGCCCTCATTGTTGATCAAGCCCAAAGAGTGCTGGAAGAGGCGAATTCTTTAAAACATCTGGCGATGCATGGACAAGACCCCTTATCTGGTCCCTTGAGACTCGGTGCGATTTATACCATTGCACCCTATCTACTTCCAAGCTTGGTGAGGATTGCAAGAGAGCGATTACCCCATGTTCCTTTATTTTTGGAGGAGAACTTTACCGTTCGTTTGCTGGAGATACTGCGCCAAGGCGCCCTAGATTGTTTGGTTTTAGCAGAGCCCTTTGCAAGCGCTGGTTTAAATCAAATTGATTTATACGACGAACCATTTTTGGTTGCCGTACCTAAGGGCCATCCTTGGGAGTTCCGTACATCGATACCGCACCGTGAACTCAAGGAGCAAAATACTTTATTGCTGGGAACTGGCAACTGCTTTCGAGATCATGTCCTGGGAGTTTGTCCGGAGTTAAACCGCTTTGGCTCAGGCGCTACTCTTGGTGAGCAACGCAGCTTTGAGGGATCTTCCCTAGAAACCATTCGGCAAATGGTAGCCAGTGGCATTGGTATTTCTGTGATGCCTCGCACTTCCGTTGCAGATCCAGAAGCAACAGATCAGCTTATTCGGTATATCCCATTTGAGGACCCCATACCGACTAGAAGAATTTGTCTGGTCTGGCGCAAGAACTTCCCCCGTGCTGCGGCGATGGAGGAATTAGCCAAAGTAATTCGTGAAGCCGCTCTACCAGGCGTTACCTACCTTTAGAGCGGACTTTGCTAGCTTAAGTCAGAAACCAAAGATGCCAAAGTTTCTAATGGCAAGGTTTCAACATGCATTGGGTATCCCTTGTGATCGCAACCCACCATTAATTGAGCGCCAGCTTTCAGCGCTCTCTTCATATCACTGCTTAGATCAAAACGCATAAAGTGCACTGCTGATGTTTTCTCAGCAGTAGAGCGCTCTAAATCTTCATCAGCAATGGCATAGACCCTTGGCTGGCCTTCTACCTCAATAAATATCTGATGCTCAATACCTACTAATTTAGCAAGTGCGACCTTGCGATCAGCCTCATTAGGATATTCAATCATCATCGTCGCTTTGAAGTCAGAGCCTCCTGGCACCAAGGGATTGTAAGCATTCAACTCATCTTCAATGCCCTCTTCCTCAAATGTCTTTTCCACGCGCAACATTTCTTGTATCTGATAGCGCATTAAAAACTCATTCTCAAAAATCATCGTCACATGGTCACCAAGATGAATAGTGCGCAAACGACGCTCTTGGATTGCCTTCTCGCGAAAAGTAGGACGCTCTTTGTGATAGGCCTCAAGACTCAGAAGGCTATCGCGTGTAATAGTTGCCATACTTAATAATTCCTTTATATATATTTTGATGTTACTTACAGACCGTAAGCCTTAGCAAGCAAAGTGAGTGGATGCGCCATTTCTGCTTTTGGTAAGCCCAACTCTTCCATACCTTGCTCAATATGATGGCCAGCAAGCTGACAATCTGAGCTGATGTAATTTGGTTCTTCCTCAGCCATTCTTTTGAAAACAGGTTTACCAATTTTCATCGCTGTTTCATGAAACTCTTTCTTTACACCCCAAGTGCCGGAGTGACCAGAACAACGCTCTACTACATTCACTTCAGTGCCAGGAATAAGCTTTAGGGTTTCGGCAGTTTTTTGTCCGACGTTTTGCACACGGGAGTGACAAGCCATGTGATAGCTAACGTGTCCAAGTTCTTTAGTGAAATCTTTTTTCAGCAGCCCATCAGAATTGCGTGCCATAAAGTATTCAAATGGATCCCACATCGCATCTTTTACTAACTGCGTATCAGCACAATCTGGGAACATGAGTGGTAGCTCTTGCTTAAACATCAAGGTGCAGGATGGAATTGGCGTCAGAATCGCATATCCTTCACGCGCCAATTTAGCTAATTTAGGAATATTCTTTTCTTTGTTCTCTGCTACCGATTCCAAGTCCCCGAGCTCTAGCTTTGGCATACCGCAGCAAGCTTCCTTGTCTACTAGCTCATATGGAATTTGATTGTGATTCAAAACCTTAATGAGATCTTGACCAATTCCTGGCTCGTTATAGTTAATGTAACAAGTAGCATAGATAGCCACCTTACCTGGCGTCTTAGTACCATCAACTACTGGCCATGCGTCTGATTTCTTGGCCAACTGAGGGAATGCCTTGGGAGCATATTCAGGAATCCAAGCATTCTTATCAACACCCAAAGCGCCCTCCATCACCAAGCGCGCAAGTCCAGTGCTATTTACCGCATTGACCGCCTGCGTCACAATCGGAATTCCAGCGAAGTGGCCAAGCTTGTCCGTAGATGAAAGTAACTTATCGCGAAATGTTGCTTTGTCATCCTTAAAGTTCACTGCCTTTGCACGCAACATCAAATGCGGGAAATCTATATTCCAAGGATGTGGTGGTACATAAGGGCATTTCGTCATGTAGCAAACATCGCAGAGGTAGCATTGATCCACCACCTTTTGATAATCCGCTTTATCGACCTGCTCCATCTCTAGATCTTCAGTAGCATCAACCAAATCAAAAAGAGTCGGAAATGATCCGCAAAGACTCACACAACGACGACAGCCATGACATAGGTCAAACACCCGCTCCATTTCAGCTTCTAAATTAGCCTTGTCATAAAACTGGGGATTTTTCCAATCCAAGGGGTGTCTTGTTGGAGCCTCTAGACTGCCTTCACGTATTGTCATATTCGTTCTCTAATGTATTTCTGCATGGACTATGCAAAGTATGGGGATAGTGTATGACCCAAAGATTCGATAGTAAAATTGTATTAATTAACGATTTCAATAGAAAATAACTAATTACATAGCAATCTGGGGATAAATGAGTATGGGAAGTCCAAATATCATCAAATAGAGGCTCCATTTAGGGATAAGACCCTAAAAACCCCTTTTTTATATAGTTAAGGCGTTTTATTTTATTAATTGAAATATCTATATCAGTTGTTTTTAACTATCAAGACAATACAAAAATACGATTATTAAGACCAGTAATTTTGTCCATAATGAGTCCGTGGTGATGTATTCACCCCTATTTCAAACAACCCATTCTTAGGAGTCATAAATGGCTAAAACCGTAAAAGGTACAAAGACAGAACAGTCTTTGAAAGAAGCATTTGCTGGAGAATCACAGGCAAACCGTCGTTATTTGTATTTCGCGAACCAAGCTGATATCGCTGGTGCAAACGATGTAGCAGCAGTATTTCGCTCAACAGCGGAAGGCGAAACAGGCCACGCCCACGGTCACATGGAGTATTTGATTGAAGGCGGTGCAGGCGAGCCAGGTACTGGTATGCCAGCTAAGACAGTTGCTGAAGCATTGCAAGCAGCTATCGCCGGCGAAACTCATGAGTACACAGACATGTACCCAGGCATGGCTAAGACAGCACGCGATGAAGGCTTTGACGAAATCGCTGATTGGTTTGAGACATTAGCAAAGGCTGAACGTAGCCACGCTAATAAGTTCACCAAGACTTTAGAAGCGCATTTAGCAAACGTTTAATTAATCGTTTGTGGTATCAAATAAAAAAGACTGCCTAGGCAGTCTTTTTTTAATCAAAGTAACTGAGTAACTCAGCTATCTTTTACAAGCCCCTGCAATACTTCACGCACCTTTTGTGGAATCGGAGTGGATTGATTGCTCAATCGATCCACATACACATGCACAAAGTAACCTATTGCACAAGCAACATCCTCATGATTTTTAAAGATAGCAACCTCATATCTAGCACTGCTATTTCCTAAGTGAGTTACTTTCAATCCCACATGAATTAAATCAGGATAAACAATTGGTGCAAAGTATTGGCATTGGGTTTCAACCACTAAGCCTATTTCTTTGCTATTTTGGAGATCTAAAACATCATGCTCAATCAAATAGCGATTGACTGCTGTATCGAAAAATGAGTAGTACACCGCATTATTAATGTGTCCGTACACATCGTTATCATTCCATCTTGAATGGACTTCTTCAAACGCAACAAAATCTGCACGAGTTGGTGGTGGGGATTTTGGATGACTCATAAGGCCTCTCTATAAAGAGCGTTAGCATCAGCTAAAGTAATCTCACGGGGACTATTTTGTAGCAAGCGAGTTTGGAGCATGACATCGCTTGCCAATTGGTCAATATCGCTTGCTACAATCCCAACTTCTGCCAATCGCTTTGGAAGCCCTAAGTCACCGGCGAGCCCGCCCAAATAATCTGCTAGCTGAGTTGCTTGCTCTGTAGTAGAGCCTTGCAGGCCTGGTTTGATGATTTGTCCGAGCTCAGCGTACATGCCATGCGCCTGCGCGATGTTAAAGCGCATCACAGGACCTAACATCAAAGCATTGGATAGGCCATGAGATACATGAAATCTGGCACCAATCGGATATGCCAAGGCATGCACACCGGCTACTGGTGCATTCGTAAAGGCCATACCCGCAAGACAAGCACCTAAGAGCATATTTTCACGTACTACGATGTCATCACCCACGTTGACTGCCGCATGAAGATTGCCAGCCAATAATCTGAGCGCTTCTTTTGCCAAACAATCCGAAACTGGATTCTTTAGGCGTTTCGTTGTAAATGCTTCAATGGCATGCACCATGGCATCAATACCCGTTGCTGCTGTGACATGTGGGGGTAAACCTAAAGTCAGCTCGGCATCTAACAGTGCTACATCGGGCAAGAGCTTGGGGGAGACAACGCCTTTTTTCTCACTCTCGCTCACTGTGACTATAGAAATAGTGGTGACTTCAGAGCCCGTTCCTGCCGTGGTAGGTACCAAGATCAGAGGCAGCCGTGGCCCTTTAGCCATACCAATGCCATATACATCCGCTAACTTTTCTTTTCCTGATGCTAAGAGCGCTACCAATTTAGCAACATCCATTGAACTACCGCCGCCAAATCCAACAATGAAATCCGCTTTACATTCTTGTGCGAGCTTTACAGCGCTATCAATCACAGAAACCGGTGGATCAGCCTGAACCTCTGCAAAAACTTTTAGAGAAAGTGCCAATTCCTTGAATTGAGGAAGCGCCTTGTTTAATAATCCCGCTGATAAGACGCCAGGATCCGTAACAATGAGAACCGATTTACCACCACGCTCAATAATCCGCTTCGCTAAATGAGCAGATCCACCCCGTTCTACGATGATGGACTGTGTGGAGTGAAAGTCAAATTGCATTTCTGTCCCTATAAAAATCCTGCCCAACTAATACAGAAATCATAACCCACGCAATCCTGAGTTTTAGGCCAATTTATCCTGAAAACCTAGGGCTTGTACTAATTCATTTCCCCTGTATCAGAATAGTTAGCAATATCGCCACCCCTATAATGGTCTGATAATTTATTGTGAATAATTAAGGGGACTAAGGTGAACTATCAAACTCATTTCAAAAGATTTGCGGGCATTCTACTGAGCCTGGCTGCCTTGACATCATTCAGTCATGCGGCTGATGTCTTTCCCTCTAAGCCCCTCAAAATTATTGTCACCGCTGCTCCTGGAGGAACTACCGATATTTCATCTAGAGCACTGGCAGATCAACTCGGAAGAGAATTAGGGCAATCCGTATTGGTTGAAAATAAAGCGGGGGCAGCAGGAATTATTGCTCTGCAAGCATTAATCGCTAGTCCAGCAGATGGCTACACCATGGCGATGGGCAACATTGGTACAAATGCTATTAACTACGCTTTATATAAAAGCCTGCCGTACAAATCAGAAGACATGAGGGCTATCAGCGTCGTTTTGGCGACTCCCAATGTCATGGTAGTGAACTCTGCTTTACCGGCTAAGACCGTGGCTGAGTTCGTAGCATTGGCTAAAGCAAATCCAGGCAAATATTCATTCGCGTCTTCTGGTAGAGGACAGTCTATTCACATGTCAGGTGAATTATTTAAAAATATGTCTGGCATTGATATTGTTCACGTGCCTTACAAAGGTGCGGGCCCTGCCCTCATTGACCTCTTAGCTGGGCAAGTGACGATGATGGTTGATAATTTACCGAGCTCTATGGAGCATATTCGTAGCGGCAAGCTACGCGCCTTAGCAGTCACTAGCAAAACCCGTAGCCCTGATTTACCAGATGTACCTACTATGCAAGAGGCGGGCTATCCCAACTTTGAAGTGATTGCGTGGTTTGGACTATTCGTACCAGCTAAAACGCCTCAGCCCGCAGTAGATAAAATTTATGCTGCACTGAAAAAGGTTTTAAATTCGCCTGAAACCAAAGGGAAATGGAAAGATTTAGGTGGCTGGGGAATTGGTGATACCCCCGCCAACACCGATCTATTTGTGGCGGCTGAAAAGAAAAAATGGGAAGATGTTGCCGTTCAGGCAAAGATCCCACGCGAGTAAATCAGAGAATCATTTACTGCGCAGGTTTTAAGCCTAGCATCGTACGCGCTTCACTCGAAGAAGCTAACTCGCCACCCATGCTTTCGATGAGCGCTTTAGCTTTGAGGACTAACTCAGCATTGGTTTTGCAAAGCACACCTTTGCTGAGATAAATATTATCCTCCATGCCAACGCGCACATGGCCGCCATATAACCAAGCTTGAGCAACAATTGGATACTCTGCACGACTAATACCAAAGGCAGCCCAATTGGCGCCCTGAGGTAATTGATCGCGCATATATAACAAAGTCGCTGGATCAGTATTTAAGCCATACTTCACGCCCATCACGAAAGTGAAAAGCCCTGGGCCATCAATCGTGCCGTCCTGCAATAGATCTTTTGCCAGATTAAGATCGCCAGTATCGAAGATCTCTAATTCAGGCATGACTCCTGAATCACGAATTACCTTAGCCATCTTACGAACGTTAGAAGGCGTATTCATGACAACATCGGCTCCTGAGTTCATGGTATTTAAATCTAAGGAGCAAATATCCGGTTTTAATTGGGCAACATGCTCCACCCTTTTTAACGGATGACACAAAGTAGTCCCTGGTGCAAATACCTTCGGATCATCTTCGCTCGGAATATATCTTCCACCAGGACCCGTAGTTAAGTTAATGATCAGCTCTTTATTTTTTGCTTTGATTAAACGAATGACCTCGGCATAAAGGCCTAAATCCATTGATGGCTTACCTGTTTCAGGATCGCGTACATGAATATGCACTACTGCGGCTCCTGCATCTGCTGCACCTAAACAAGATTCTGCTATTTGAGCAGGGGTAATTGGCAAGTAAGGCGTCATCTCCGGTTTGGTGAGATTTCCTGTGACTGCACAAGTTAAGATTGTTTTATTCATGATTTACCAAAAAATAACGATAATGTATTTTATATTACAGCCATAGTACCCGCTTCTCATGACTCTGTGCATCAATCATAGTAAGCGCCTGATTGGCTATGGTAAGACTTTTACCCTGAAAGCCCCAAGGAGGCCGATGATATGAGCAATCAATTAGATACAATCGCACCCCTGCGTGAGTTTGTCATTGAAATGACGCACTTGGTTTCTCATGAGTCAGCAGAACAAGATCTCATTGCTAAGGGCTCTATATTACTCAAAACACTCATTCAATCAGATTCGTGGCTTCCAGAATTTTGCACTATTCCACACCCTGAGTTTTATCAGCAGTTCTTGCTTCACGCAGATCCCTTGGGTAGATTTTCGGTAGTGAGCTTTGTATGGGGTCCCGGTCAAAAAACGCCAATCCATGATCACTGCATCTGGGGTTTGATTGGCATGCTCAGAGGAATGGAACAAGGGCAGCACTACAAGCGACTGCCAACAGGTGAGCTAGTGACGGATGGGCCACAAACCGTTTTACGTCAAGGGGATATCGAGTCAGTGAGCCCTACGATTGGCGATATTCATGTAGTAAGCAATGCCGTCCCTGACAAAACATCGATCAGCATTCATGTATATGGTGCCAATATTGGCGCAGTCAAACGGCATACCTATGATCCCGTAACTGGCATGTCAAAGAGTTTTGTTTCTGGTTATTCCTCTCAGCAGGTTCCCAATCTTTGGGATCGCTCCGCTGAAATGAGAGCAAGTATTAACTAAGCCAAGTAGTAAATTCTTCTGATCTGACTCTAGGCGTATGAAAGGTGTTCACAATATCCGCCTTGTCGATATAGCCTAGCGCCATGCCACATACCAACATCTCGTTATCTTGTGCTCCGATCAAGGGCAGAATAATTTTGGAATAATCGTTCCAGGCGGCTTGCGGACATGTATCTAAACCCTCGCCTCTCGCTGCCACCATCAAGTTTTGCAAGAACATGCCGTAGTCGAGCATAGAGCCTTTACCTAATTCTTTATCGATAGTGAAGAACAGGCATACGGGGGCACCAAAAGCCTGGAAGTTCTTGCGATGCTGCACATGCATTTTGTCTTTATCGCCCTTGGTGATACCCAGAAGACCATACAAGCTCCAGCCATTTTCGCGACGTCGATCAATGTATGGACTAAACCATTTAGTGGGGTAGTAGGTGTAACCAGCTTGATATTCTTTAGCCAATTCAGGATTAGCAGCAATGCTGTCATAAGCGTCGCATACTTTAGTACAAAGATCTTCAAGCGGCTTACCTTCTACTACGTAGACTTTCCAGGGCTGGGTATTGGTGCCAGATGGCGCCCTAGAGGCAATATTTAAGAGCTTTGTAATGGTATCTTTTGGAACAATCTGTTTGGTAAATGCTCGAACGGACTTGCGGGAGGTGATAGCCTCTTCTACAGTTAAAGACTGCATTTTTAAGATCTTCTATTCATATATTTTTATTCTGCTGCTTGAATGCCCATGCAAAGATATTTCATCTCCAGATAATCTTCAATACCGTGCTGGGATCCTTCACGACCCAGACCGCTTTCTTTCACTCCTCCAAAAGGAGCCGTCTCATTTGAAATAATGCCTTCATTAATACCAACCATGCCGTACTCCAGTGCTTCTGCTACGCGCCAGATACGACTGATGTTTTGGCTATAGAAATAAGAAGCCAAGCCAAATGGTGTGTCATTGGCCATTGCAATCGCCTCAGCCTCACTAGAGAATTTAAATATCGGCGCAAATGGGCCAAAGGTTTCTTCTCTAAAAGCGAGCATATCTTTAGTAGCACCTGAAAGCACGGTAGGTTCATAGAAAGAACCGCCTAGAGCATGGCGCTTGCCGCCAATGAGCACTTTGCCGCCTTTTTTCACGGCATCATTGACTTGCTCCTCTACCTTGGCAAGGGCTTTGTCATCAATCAATGGGCCGATCACAGTATCTGCCTCAGCACCACTACCAACTTTCAAACCACCCACTGCTTTGGTAAATTTTTCAAGAAAAATATCGTATACAGAGTCTTGCACCATGATGCGATTAGCGCATACACAAGTTTGTCCGGCATTTCTATATTTAGAAGTGATAGCACCTTTCACGGCGGCGTCAATATCAGCATCATCAAAGACAATAAATGGCGCATTACCGCCCAACTCCATAGAAACCTTCTTCACGGTTGTTGCGCATTGCGCCAATAACAACTTACCGATTTCAGTTGAGCCAGTAAAGCTGAGTTTTTTGACAATAGGATTGGATGAAAGCTCGCCACCAATGGCTGTCGCAGAACCTGTTACACAAGAAAAGACACCCGCTGGAATACCCGCCTCTTCCGCTAATTGGCATAGCGCTAGAGCACTGAACGGCGTTTGACTTGCAGGCTTTAAAACAATTGTGCAACCAGCCGCTAAAGCCGGTCCTGCTTTGCGAGTAATCATCGCTGATGGAAAGTTCCAAGGGGTAATCGCAGCACAAACACCAATCGCCTGCTTAATCACAATCAATCTTTTATCAGCAGCATGGCCAGGAATCGTTTCACCATACAAGCGCTTTGCTTCTTCACCAAACCATTCAATAAAAGAAGCACCGTAAGCAATCTCGCCCCTACTCTCCGCTAATGGCTTTCCTTGCTCGGCCGTCATCAATTGAGCAAGTGCCTCTTGGTTTTTCATAATGAGCTCAAACCAATTACGTAAGATTTTGGCGCGCTCTTTAGCAGTTTTAGCCCGCCAAGCAGGCAAAGCTTTATTAGCAGCTTCAATTGCCCTACGAGTTTCAGCCACGCCCATATTGGGGACCGTACCAAGCAATGCACCAGTAGCGGGATTATTCACAGAAATGGTGGACTTATTGTCAGCCTCAACCCATTGGCCATTAATGTAGGCTTTTTCAAACTGCAAAGCTAAATTACTCATATCTTTATACTCAACTGTCAATTGGATTTCTGGGCTCGTAATTTCGAGGGAATATGTAATCTTAACCCCTTCTAATTGCCTCTTCTAGCATTGATATTAAAACCCAGAAATGGTGCATCTGATCTCCGAAATTGTGCAGCCCTGTAATTACCACTAATTTTTGTAACTTAATATGGGGCATGCGTATCAAAATTACCAAAAACCTCATACTCCATACTCAAATCCAGGAGGCAGCAACCGTTCCCGAAGCCCTCTTTCCGGAAGGGGAGTATCTTGCCAGCCTCACTCCTGAGGGCAAAATTGAGCTCATGAATACGAGCAAGACCAAGGCGCGATTTTCTTTTTCTCAGTTTAGAGAAAAGGTTTCTCTCGGCGAATTTGTGGTCGTAGAAAGTGAAACGGGCTAGTGATCTAAATCTAAACTCTGAATTAAGCTAGCAAGCTTAACAACAGACTCAAAGACACTAGAACTACTCGCCTCTACATCTAGATTCTCCCAATTAAATTCTAATGAGAAATGGGCTGACTCAATAATCAGCTCGTAGCTCGAGGTGGCCTTGTCGCTAGACTTAGACTGTAGCTCCTCAGTGATAGGCACTTTAATAGCCTCAATTGCATTAATCAGCATCGCCACCTCAGGGGCAGTTAGCTCCCTGCTATGCAAAACATCGTCTGTTCTCTTAATAGAAATCTTAGAGCCGCTGTCAATAACGACCTCATATTGATTTAAGCCAAGATCAAACCAAACGGTTAACTCAAGGGCAATGGGATAGTATTTCATTGAATCGACCTCGTCGGCTTATAGTCAATATAGAAGGGTTTCATCCGGAGCCTCCAGGGCGTTTAGGACTGATGAAAACATCTTACACCCCAATAGTCTGAATTGACTACTCTAGGAGTCTTTTGAGGAAGCCCATTAAAATGACTCATCACGAACTACCATGCTCACTGGAACCCTATGGAATTACTGCCTTGTATTGAACTAGAAACTACACCAAATCCAACAGCTGCCGTCATTTGGCTGCATGGTCTTGGGGCTGACGGCAATGATTTCGTTCCCATCATTCCTGAACTCAATCTTGCTGGTTGCCGCCCAATTCGCTTTGTCTTTCCGAGCGCACCAAGTATGCCAGTCACCTTAAATGGTGGTTATGTCATGCCTGCTTGGTATGACATCATTGGGCGTAGCTTGATAGATCAAGAAGATGCTGCTGGTATTCAAAAATCAGCTGCGTCTATTGTTCAATTAATCGAGCGTGAGGCAAGTCGTGGCATTGCTTATGACAATATCGTTTTAGCTGGTTTCTCACAAGGCTGCGCCATGGTCTTACAAACTGGCTTGCGCTTTCCACATAAACTTGCTGGCATCATTGCACTCTCAGGATACTTGCCATTAGCAGCAAGTCTGCCAATTGAAAAACACTTAGCAAATCAAAACACGCCTATCTTTATGGCTCATGGAGAATATGATCCAGTGGTGGCGCTAGACCGCGCTCAAGCATCACATGCTTTGCTTGAAAACATGGGATATTCAGTAGAGTGGAATGAGTATCCAATGGAACATTCTGTTAACCGTGAAGAGCTTGTTGATATCTCACGCTTCTTACAACAAGTTCTTGGCTCTCGCTAATTGCTTAAATCAGGCCATCAGCGATCAGCTTAACACTGGCTACTAGCAGGAAAAACTGCACAATGCGGTAATACCACTTCATTGAAATTTTTTCGGCTAGATAAAAGCCGAGGTAAACGCCAACTGGCACGCAAGGCAGAAGAATCACTGAGGCAGCTAGTTGCTTGAAATTGAGTAAATCCAAATAAGCATACGGTCCTAGCTTGCCGAAATTAATAAAAGCGAAGAATATTCCCAAGGTAGAGGTGTATGCCATTGGCAGCAACTTTTCCCGCAACATAAAGATGGTGATCGGTGGGCCGCCATTGTGCGCTACGAAAGAAGTGAACCCAGAAATGAGCCCCATGAGCCTGCCTAACCACGGATAAGGTTTAGCTTCCCTCAAATCGAAATGAGACGTCACCAGCATCTGGATTAAAAATAGCATGATAAAGATGCCGACAAAAAGCGTTAAAACTTTGGGAGTGATGACGGTAAAAAAAACCATGCCAAGAAACATACCCACAAATGCAGCTGGGAGAATCAGTTTCAGAATTCGCCAATTAGCATTCTTCCAGAATCGTCGTATCCCTACTAAATCAATCGCAATTAATAGCGGCAACAATATCGCCAAAGCTTCATTCAAGCTCGCCTGACTAGCCATGAGCGGCAGGGAAAGCACCCCTAGGCCAGCGCCAAAGCCACTTTTTGAAATCCCCACAACGACCACACTCGCAATTGCGCAGATGAAAAATGCTAGTGAATGGGCATGAAGGGATTCAATAACTGGGTTGATCAGGGTTTCGAGCATGACGCAATACTAACAAGAGATGCTGGTGGCCTAAGCAATAAATAAATACATTGCTGCCAGGCCCATAAAGCCAGTTGCGCCCCAGCCAAATATTTTCATACTCCAACTTGCGGTATGCGAGCCCATCACCGAGCTCTTAGAAGACAAAATCATGATCGCCACCATTAATGGAACAGCAACAATCCCATTAATCACAGCACTCCAAAATAAGGCCTTCATTGGGCTGATAGGTGAATACTGAATGGCTAAGGCTACCAATACACTCAACGCGATAATCGAATAAAACTTGCCAGCTTGGACTGCAGAATCTTCAAGGCTTGAGCGCCAACCAAAGACCTCTGACAATGCATAGGCTGCCGAGGCTGCGAGAACTGGCACCCCCATTAATCCTACCCCCAAAATACCCAAAGCAAATAAAAGAAATGCAAATTCACCGGCTAGCGGCCTCAAGGCTGATGCCGCCTCAGCAGCCGTATTAATATCACGCACTCCAGTGGCATGCAAAGTCACTGCTGTCGCCAAAATAATGCAGTAGGCAGCTACATTCGAATAGAGCATACCGCTCCATGTATCCCACTGTATTCTGCGCAACTCTATTTTTGCCTCTGACTCACTACTTTGATTTAGAAGATTACTTTGATGCCTTAAGTTCATATCCTCTACTTCTTGGGAAGATTGCCAAAAGAATAAATAGGGACTAATCGTGGTTCCAAAGATACCCACGATTACTGCGGCTGAATCTGCATTCCAAGTAAAAGAAGGGAAGAAAGTGCTCCAGATGACTTCATCCCAAGGAATATGAACTGTAAATAAAACTGCGCCATAGGCTAGTAAAGATAAGGAGAGCCATTTCAGAAAGAAAACATAATGACGATAAGGGATCAATATTTGTAAGAGCAGTGTTAAGAAAACAAATACGCCAGTCATGATGTGCCAGTTAATTCCGGTAACCAATTGTGCTACCTCACCCATTGCTGCAATATCAGCGGCGATATTAAGTACATTAGCGATTAAGAGCATTAGCACTAATAAAAACAATACGGGGGGAGAAAAAGCATCCTTCATATTGGCCGCAAGACCTCGGCCCGTAACTCTCCCGATCCGAGCACACAATACTTGAATACTCGCCATTAAAGGGTATGCCAAAGGCATCGTCCACAACATGTTTAGCCCAAACTGAGCACCTGCCTGAGAGTAGGTAACAATTCCACTGGGATCATCATCCGCAACCCCAGTGACTAAGCCAGGGCCCACTCTTGATAAAGGGTGATGCTTAATACGTTGCCAAATGGCAGAAAGGTTCATTGCTTCAGTGTATTACCTATTGGATTAGGTTAGGCAAAGAAAAAGGACTCGTGAGAGTCCTTTATTTGCAAGCAATCAGCCCTTAAAGCTTCTTATTAAAGCTATATTGCGCAAAAGCTTGCTCTGCTACGTTAAACCATTGTGCTTCCATATTTCTAAATACACGATAGTCATCAAAAATCTTTTTGAACTGAGGATTCTTAGCAGACTCTTCTGCATACGTTTCTTGACTGGCCTTGAAACAGGCATCCATTACTGAGGTGTTGAACTTACGTAAGACTGCACCACTCTCCAGCAAGCGCTGCAATGCTGGTGGGTTTAAAGCGTCGTACTTAGCGCACATATCCACATGCGTCTCAAAGCAGGCAGTCTCCCAGGCAGCTTGATATGCAGGCGGCAAAGAATCCCACTGCTTCTTATTGACTAAAAAAGATAGGCCTGCAGCGCCCTCCCAAAATGCAGGATAGTAATAGTTCTTAGCCACTTTTGCTAAGCCTAATTTTTCATCATCGTAAGGGCCAACAAATTCAGCAGCATCAATCGTGCCCTTTTCAAGAGCCGAATAAATTTCACCTGCCGGTAATTGCTGTGGAACTACTCCCAGCTTTGCCAGCACCTGACCTGCAAAGCCAGCAATCCGGAACTTCAGCCCTTTGAGATCTTCAGGAGATTTGATTTCTTTACGGAACCAACCACCCATCTGAGTACCTGTTTGTCCGCCAAGGAAATTTACAATGTTGTAACTTGCATAGAGCTCGCGCATCAGCTTCATACCATTGCCGTGTAGCATCCATGCCGATTGCTGACGGGCAGTCATACCGAACGGCGCCGCAGTATCAAATATAAATGCACTGTTCTTACCGAGGTAGTAATAGCTTGCTGTATGACCACACTCAACAGTACCATTTTGAACTGCATCTAATACTTGTAATGCAGGAACAACTTCGCCGGCTGCAAATACTTTGACATTAAATTTTCCGTCGGTAGCCTTACGTAATGAATTGGCAAATACCTCGGGTGCACCGAACAAAGTATCTAAGGATTTAGGAAAGCTAGACACCAAGCGCCAATTGAGCGTTGGTAAGCTTTGCGCAATCGCTGGTGCGCCGATAGCAGCAACTCCAGCACCAATAGTCGCTTTCTTTAAAAATGAACGTCTTTGCATTTCTATCCCCTTTCAGTATTTATTTTCCACCAACCGTCATCGAACCAATCAAAATTGAGCCAGTTTCTTTAGTTCCACGGATCAAAGTATCACTTCCAATCATGGCAATATCCAAAAGCATATCGCGTAAATTTCCTGCGATCGTTACCTCTTCGACTGGGTACTGGATTTCACCATTTTCAACCCAGTAGCCAAATGCGCCACGTGAATAGTCTCCTGTGACATAGTTCACTCCCTGCCCCATTAATTCAGTCACTAAGAGGCCTGTTCCCATTTCTTTTAACAAAGCAGGTAATCCGCCTTTAAGGGTTTTCTTGCTCTGCAGTTTTAAATGATGTGCGCCACCGGCATTGCCTGTAGTCTTCATCCCTAATTTACGCGCTGAATACGTGGATAAAAAATATCCTTCTAAGATCCCCTTGTCTACAACAGTGCGTGGAGATGTCTTGACACCCTCTTCGTCGAAAGGTGCGCTACCCGTCATTGACTTCAGATGGGGGTTTTCAAAAAGGCTGATATGTTTTGGAAGTACTTGCTTGCCCAGACTATCTAGTAAAAAGCTCGAGCGTCGATAAAGTGCGCCACCGGATACAGCCTGTACCAATCCGCCCAAGAGCCCAGCAGCTAATGGCGCCTCAAAAATGACGGGGCAACGTCGTGTTGTCAATGATCGTGCCTTCAAACGGGATAGCGCGCGCTGTGCTGCATATTGACCAATTAAGGCAGGGTCGGCTAACTCTTCTGGTATGCGCGAACTCGAATACCAGTCATCACGTTGCATATTTGACTGTTTACCACCTTCACTTGCAATTGGTGCGCAAGAAATATAGTGGCGAGAAAATGGGTAGCCACCCATAAAGCCGTGACTTGTACCCATCATGAAATGTGCATGGTGTGCAGATACAGATGCACCATCGCTATTCTGAATTTGCTGACTCACTGCAAATGCAGCGCCTTCTGCAATGCGAGCAATTTCTACCGCATGGGCTGCATCAATATTCCAAGGATGAAATAAATCTAAATCACGTGGATTTTTTTCTAAGAGCTCACGTTCAGCTGGTCCAGCACACGTATCTTCAGCAGTGTGCTGAGCAATGTGATAAGCGGCATCTACTGTTGCCTTCAAAGATGCTTTAGAAAAATCACTCGTACTGGCATTGCCGCGGTGGTGTCCTAAAAATACAGTGACTCCGACTTGCTTATCTAAGCTTTGCTCAATCGTTTCGACCTCGCCTTTACGAACTGTTACGGAGAGGCCCTGCCCCTCAGAGACCTCGGCCACTGCATCCGAGGCACCCCTTCTTTTGGCTTCTTTGAGCAAGAAATCGACGATTTCTTGAAACTGACTAGATGTATATGTAAACATGTCTTAATAATAGCTAGAATAGAAATATGAAGCATACCGAAGACCAAAAGCGTAGATCCCCAAATGAAGTCAAAATTGGGCTGATTTCGATCTCTGATCGAGCCAGCAATGGGGTATATCAAGATGAGGGCATCCCTACCCTGCAGGCTTGGCTGATGAAAGCCATTAGCAACCCTTGCGACTTTCATGAGCGTCTCATTGCAGACGAGTCAGAAATCATCACAGAAACCATTGTCGAATTAGTAGACGATATGGGGTGCGATCTGGTCCTCACAACAGGGGGTACAGGCCCATCTCGCAGAGATGTCACCCCTGAGGCCACTCTTGAAGCTGGAACCCGTGAAATGCCCGGCTTTGGCGAACAAATGCGTCAAATTAGCCTGAAGTTTGTGCCAACGGCAATTTTGTCTAGGCAAGTGGCCGTTTTGAGAGAAATAGAGGGGCATGCTGCGCTCGTAATCAATTTACCCGGTCAACCCAAGGCGATTGCCGAAACACTGGAAGGTCTTAAAGATGAAAATGAGAAGGCGATTGTTCCCGGCATCTTTGCCGCAGTTCCTTACTGCATTGATTTAATCGGTGGCCCTTATATCGAGACCCATGAAGAGGTCATCAAAGTCTTTAGACCAAAGAGCGCTCTCAAGAAATAAACGCTTTTTGAGTTTTCACTTCCCCCTACTTCGGTAATGGAACGATAAATTTATCGCGGTAGTACTTGAGCTCTTCAATCGATTCTTCAATATCTGCTAACGCAGTATGTGCCTGGTTTTTGGTAAAGCCTTTGACTAGCTCTGGATGCCAACGCTTGCACAACTCCTTGAGAGTGGAGACGTCAATACTTCGATAATGAAAATAGGCCTCCAACTTTGGCATGTACTTGGCCATAAAGCGACGATCTTGGCCAATCGTATTGCCACACATCGGCGCAATACCAGCCTTGATATATTTCTTTAAAAAGGCAATACACTCAGCTTCAACAGTTGCCTCATCCAATGAGGATGCTTTAACTTTATCGATCAAACCAGAGCGTCCATGAGTACCTTTATTCCAAGCGTCCATTGCATCTAAAACGGCATCATCTTGATGAACGACCCAGACAGGGGCAGTTGCAATGGTATTGAGGTGTGCATCCGTGACAATGATGGCAATTTCTAAAATCCGCTCGGTTTCGGGATTTAGACCCGACATTTCCATATCTACCCAAATCAGGTGCTCATCGGCGGGGGGCGCCTTTTTCTCGGGTGTGTTCGCTTGTTCACTCATATCTATAATGATCTCATGACATTCACAATTGTTTTTCTAATCGCCTTTATTGCCAGTTTTGGCCTACGCCACTGGCTATCCCAACGCCAAATTCGCTATGTTGCCCAGCATCGCGATCGGGTTCCCGCAGAATTTACTGAAAAAGTGAGTTTGGCCGAACATCAAAAAGCAGCTGACTACACTATCGCCAAACTACGCCTTGGCATATTAGAAAATGGGGTCAGCGCCATTATTTTAATTGCCTTCACTTTATTAGGTGGATTACAAATTCTCAATATGGCGCTACTGCAATTCTTGGGTGAAGGTATTGCACAGCAAATTGCTCTTCTAGTCTCGATTGTGCTCATCTCCGGAATCATTGACCTACCCTTCTCCTGGTACAAGCAGTTTTATCTAGAGGAGCGTTTTGGCTTTAATCGCATGGGTAAGAAATTATTCTTTAGCGACATGATGAAGGGTATAGGAGTAGGTGGCGCAATCGGCGTTCCACTACTTTGGGTGATTCTCACGCTCATGGCTCAAGCTGGCGATCTTTGGTGGCTTTGGGCATGGGGTGTATTGACCGTATTTAGTTTGTTAATGCAATGGATCTTCCCTACATTTATTGCACCGCTCTTCAATAAGTTCCAAGCTTTAGAAGATGGTCCTTTAAAAACTCAAATTGAGGCACTACTGAAACGCTGCGACTTTGCTAGTCAAGGTTTGTTTGTGATGGATGGTAGCAAGCGGAGCGCTCATGGCAATGCATTCTTTGCGGGTATGGGTAAGGCTAAACGCATTGTCTTCTTTGACACCTTGATTGAAAAACTCAACCCTGGTGAAGTAGAGGCTGTCCTTGCCCATGAGTTAGGTCACTTTAAATGTCAGCATATTCGTAAACGTCTCTTGGTTTCTTTTGCCTTGAGCTTTGCTATGTTTGCTCTACTAGGATGGATTACTACCAAGGCCTGGTTCTATACCGATCTTGGAGTCATGCCTAACCTCAATGGTTATAACGGTGGCCTGGCTCTAGCCCTCTTTATGCTGGTATCTCCCGTGTTTAGCTTCTTCTTAACACCACTGGGCAGCCTTGCTTCACGTAAACATGAATATGAAGCTGACGGCTTTGCAGCTGAAAAATCGTCTGCTCAAGATTTGATCTCTGCTTTAGTCAAGCTTTACCAAGACAATGCTTCAACGCTCACCCCAGATCCAATTTACACCGCCTTCTATAGCTCACATCCACCGGCACCTCTGCGAATTGCTAACCTCCAGCGCCAGAGCTAATACGAATCATCAATGGAACAATTCCACGCGCTACTGACTGCCTCTTATGGAAGGCACTATCTAGCGCAGCGTTTGGTAGCAGATTTACAAGGAAATCAATCGCCTCAGGGGGCATTAATTCAGGTGAGCACACCCGCCAAGCAGCACGTTGGCGCAGTGGGTGATCGCATGCTGCTCGAGATGACATCGGCAGATCAAGCGCGCATTATTCAGATTGAACCCCGCGAAAATATTCTGTATCGCTCTGATGCATTTAAGAGCAAGATCATTGCTTCTAATGTCGATCAAATTTTAGTAGTACTGGCAACGCAACCTGCCTTCTCACCGGATCTTTTGGGGAGAGCAGTGGTGGCTGCAGAAGCCAACCAAATTGGTTTGCATATTCTCTTAAATAAATGTGACCTCAAAGACAATTTAGAATACGCGCGCAGAATCATTGCACCGTATGCACGTATGGGCTACTCAGTGAGCGAGGTATCTGCAAAGTTTGACTCTGAATCGATTGATGCACTCCAGCCAGCTCTCTGCGGTAAGGTCTCAGTCTTTGTAGGTCAGTCAGGGATGGGCAAGTCTAGCCTCTTAAATGCCTGGGTTCCCAATGCCGCTGCCCTCACCCAAGAATACTCAGTGCGCTTAGATACTGGTAAGCACACTACTACGGCTTGTCGTTATTTTGAATTGCCGCAAACTTGGGGTAGAGATATCTCTGGAAAGCTTGGTGCACTCATTGATTCTCCCGGTTTTCAGGAGTTTGGTTTGGCTCATATGTCAGTAAGCGAATTACAGCATGCCTTTAGAGAATTTAAAGACCTATTAGGTAAGTGTCGCTTTCATAATTGCGCCCATGAATCAGAGCCAGATTGTGCCGTAAGAGATGCCGTAGACAGAAATGAAATAGCGCCAGAAAGAGTAGCGCTATTTAGACAGCTGCACTCTGATTCAAAAACAGCAGATACGCAAATTCAGGGAATTAGCCAAGCCAAAGAGCGATGGTCAGCATTAGCAATAAAGCCATCCAAGCGATAACGAGGCGCCACACCAAGCCTACTGCGGAGCGCATCGTGCGTTCGGTAGGCTCAAGACCTACCTCATAGATCAGCGGCTCACCAGCCTCTGCCATCCGTAATGCTTCATCACTCCCAGGCTCACTTAAAGGCTCACCTAAACGCACACCCAAGGCACCGCCACCAGCAGCCAAAATTACTGCCGATAAAGAATCGGTCCATTTTTGAGTAAGGTAGCGCCATGCATAAACAGCACCTTCAAAGTTACCCACAATTGCAAAGCCCATTGCAGTAATCCGAGACGGAATCCAATCGAGCACGTAAAAGAAATGACGTGCTGCTTCACTCAGATTAAAGTCGCCACGCACAGACCAACGTTGCGCAGCGATATCAGCCAAACGATACAGCACAACTCCTGCAGGTCCCATTGGCATTATGAACCAGAACAAGACACCAAATACATGGCGATGCGAACCAATGATGGCACGCTCAAGTGCCAAAGAAATGACTTGGGTTTCTGTCAGATGAGCGGTATCCAAGTCTGAACCATACCACTCGCCCAGGGCAGCGCGAGCTGCTGGTAGATCATGGGCCTCAATTGCTTCATGCACCAGAGTAAAAGAATGGCTGAATTGACGAAAGCCAAAAAACAAATAGGCAATCACAATATTCCACAAGAAACCTAGGATTGGGTAGGTCACCATACAAATGATATAAACCAAGAACACTAAACAAGTTGGCAGAATAAAAGCAACCAAGCAGGCCATGCGAGCACCAACTGGGCTCGCCCCTTCTTCAGACTTGCCGCCGAACTCTCCGGCGACCCAATCCAACCAACGGGTGTTAGTGTGCACAATCCAATGGCTAGCAGTTACTGGGCGATATTGCTCAGCAATGAGGGCGAAGAGAATAGAAAAGAAAGTCATACTTTTAATAAATGATATAGGTTACGTAACATTCCCGCAGTAGCACCCCAAATAAAGCGGTTCTCATAAGGCATTGAATAAAAACGACGACCACCCTGCTCACTTTGCCACACTCTAATCTGGTGGTTTGCTGGGTCCAATAAAAAACGTAAGGGCACTTCAAAAACATCCGCCACTTCAAATTCATCTAAGACATATTCTGCCTGAGCTTCTACCAATCCCACTACTGGAGTAACGCTATAGCCAGAAACAGTTAAATATTGAGGTAAATGCCCAATTATCTCAACTCGCTTGCGGTCTAAACCAATCTCTTCTTCACTCTCCCGTAGCGCAGTGTCATTGGGACTTTGATCTTCAGGATCCATGCGGCCCCCAGGAAAGCTAATTTGTCCGGCATGATCGCGTAAATGATTGGTACGTTGAGTTAGGAGCACTGATAAGCCTTCTTCCTTTAATACCAAAGGAATCAATACCGCAGCTCGAGTGACTTTACCGGCTGCCTGACGCTTAGCAATAATGTCTGAGGCAATCACATGGCGGTTTTCATCGGTAATTTCTGGATGCCAACCGGGAGGGGCCTTAAAACGGGCTTTTAAGCTTGCTGGCTCAAGGCGCTCTTGAGGCACCTTTATCTGATCGCTACAAATCTCATGGATCGGAATGGCTTGTGCATCAAACCCGGGAGGCGCAGCCACGTTGATTGCGTCTTCTTCAGTCTGAGGGGTCTTGGGCATATTCGTATTCTAAGGCAACAAAAAAGGCGACCTAGGCCGCCTTTTTAATTTGCATCAAAGCAGCAATTATTCAGCAGCTGGAGCAGCTACTGCCTTAGTGCGGGCTTGTAGCTTTTCTTTAATACGTGCTGACTTACCAGAACGATCACGCAAGTAGTACAACTTTGCACGACGGACATCACCGCGACGCTTCACTTCAATACTAGCGATCAATGGTGAGTATGTTTGGAAAGTACGCTCAACGCCTTCACCAGAAGAAATCTTGCGCACGATAAAGCTGGAATTGAGTCCGCGATTACGCTTAGCAATCACAACGCCTTCAAAGGCCTGGGCACGCTTACGTGTACCTTCAACAACGTTTACGCTAACAACCACTGTGTCGCCAGGAGCAAAACTTGGCAATACTTTATTAGCACTTAAGCGAGCAATTTCTTCTTGCTCAATTTTTTCGATCAAATTCATTTTTAATCCTTAAACATCTTGTTAACGTTTAATCCCG
>Ga0209400_1001146_pt1 | contig 22192 bp, 33 predicted proteins | sample M_130807_EF_Meta_FD_187313 | JGI IMG/M metagenome (GOLD analysis project Ga0209400, IMG submission 187313) | Freshwater microbial communities from Lake Montjoie, Canada to study carbon cycling - M_130807_EF_MetaG (SPAdes) (version 2) | ecosystem: Environmental > Aquatic > Freshwater > Lake... | reverse complement strand
TGATGTCCACAGAGGCTCCACAGTTCCAGACAGCCACCGGCTGACTTGGGACTGCTGGATGCCAGCCTCATCGCACACCGCAGACATGGTTATCTTGTGAGCCTTGGCCCTTGCCCTGATAGTGTGAATTGATTCCATGGCCGCATTCTAATTGCGGTATATGTAAAAAAACAACAGTTTAAAAATAATTCTTTACAGATAGTTCATTTCTGTCATACTTCGTTACTCCTACTACTTAAACGAAAGAAACGAAATGAAAACGACAACTTTTACTGCTTATGTGGCTTCTGATTTGTTTAACGCTGGTTTTGCTTGTGATGGTCATCCATTCATTGCAGAACAGTTTTATGTGCTGATCGAGAATGCAGCTGGTAAGCGCTTTCGTCATCAAGCCATTTTCAATGGCACTCAGGAAGTTGTTTGCCCAGAGTCTGGCGATTCTTACTTTCCCGATTTACGCGCAGAGGCATCAGCCAAAGCAGATCGTTTAGCCGCCCGTGTTAACGCAGCGCTTGAAGCTGGTAAGTTTATTTCTCCTACATTTTGGGATGAAGTTGATCCAGCTTATGGCTCTGATGAGTATGCAGATCAAGGCACAGAAGCCAAGCGCTTATTTTCTGAGAAAGCCGCAGCCTAATTAAACCTACGGGGCTTCGGCCCCATTAACGAAAGAAACCGATGAAACAGAAAATCATTACCACCCTGATCGAATGCACCTTGGCCATCATTATTTTTGGTGGCATTGGCGTGATGTTGGCTTGGAGGGGTTGATATGAACTACGGCCCAACACCCAGTTGCCCCAGAGACTTGTTCCAGTTTGAATGCTCAGTAGAAGACGTTGATCTGGTCTGTTTTCTCGAATACAGCCCAGAAGAGAAAGGCTACACCGACTCTTATGGCGCGCCTTATGAGCCTGATATTGAAGAGTGCATGACCCTCAATAACGCATACATTGCTGGCACTGATGTGGACATTGCCCACATGATTTTGCAATCCATGGTGGACCACATTGAGATCACGGCTTTGGCTAAGTTCAATGACCAATAAACCCGCCCATCATTACCATGTGCCAAATGAGCAATTCATGAATTCCCAGAAAGAATTGCCATTGGCCCTTGAGGCTTGCTTGGACCTGACCATGGCGCTGACATCGCCTGATGGTTATGGCCATGCTACCACTCAAGAGATCAGGACCCATGCATTCGTTGTCAAAACAATGCTGGAGCGCTTGAAAGCCCGAATGGAGACCGGCACATGGCCAGAGGCTTAAAGCCCCGTGTAGGCCCTGCCATTGAGGCAGCACTCCAGAAAAAAGGCAATCTGTCAGACCTTGATCTGGCCAAGCTGTGCTTCTGTGCCAGACGCAGTGCTGCGAGGATTCTGTTTGATCTGCACCGCCATGAATTGGTATATATCAGCGGCTACACCAGAGTGAGCGCCAATGGCCAGTGGCGGCCTCTGTGGTCATGGGGTGATGGGGTTGATGCTGAAGCGCCTGGGCCAGTGCCAGGCTCAGAGCGCATCAAAAAATACCGCGAGAAAATGTCAGCAGACGACAAAGACTTTGGCTTGGCCAGACGCAGGCAGAAGAGACGGGTAGTTAAACGCGACCCACTTGTTGCCGCGTTTTTTGGGTCTTAGTTATTGGCCTAAAAGGCTGATCAAGCCGGCTGCACCAGTTTGCGGGAACATCTTTTTCAAGAGTTCTTGTGTGGCCAGATCAGTGCCTGGTGCAACACCAGTCTGCATTCTTGAGGCAAGGTTAGCAGTTGGCTGGGCCGTATAGGCACGGGCTGCAATGTTTGTTGGCGCGGCCAACATCATGCTTAAAGGACTCATTTCCATGGACCTTGTGGCCGTTCCAGAGTCACCAACAATTGGCTTGAATGCCTGGGCAAATCTAGCGGCCTCATACATCGGTGTCTGATTAGAGCCAAACACAAAGCCTTGTGGGTCTTTGCGGGTCAACGCACTGGCTAGATTCAAGCCTGACACATTTCCGGTCGATGGATTGACTACACCTTGATTGGACCTGATGGTCATCAAGTTGCGATAGTTGGCACGGGCCAGCTGGAATGCAGCCTGCTGCTCTTTAGACAAGCCTTGGGCCAAGGCATCATCGACCATTTCTTTAACTTGGAACAAAGCGCTACCAAGCTCACGATCACCCATTGCTGTGGTCATTTCGTTTTTGGCACGCTTGCCAATTTTTGACGATAAAGCCTGCAATTCATTGCCACTGGCCTCGCCTTTGGCTGCTATGTTTTGCAGCTGCTGCACAAAAAGATTATTTTTAAATGGCTGAGTTGTCAGACCTTCAAAAGCCTTATCGACAATTTCAATGCCAGTCTGGATAGTATTACCATCTACCTTTTTGACGTCTGGACTGGCCACTTGTTGGTAGACCTTGCTGATCTGGCGCTGTGCTTGGGCCAATACTGGATTGCTCAATTCAGCAGAATCCACACCAATGGCTTGCGCTGTGGATCGATTAAGAATCTTTTGGTTTGTATCTTTGATTGTGTTAAATGGTCCAGAAGTAAACGGGTTTGACTCCATTCGAGCTTCCATCTGCTGCAAAGACCTAGAGCCAGTCTCTTGACCAGGCGTTGTTCTAAATCCCATTTCCTTGCCACGGCCAAGAATGGCCTGCTGGGCCGCAGTCAGTCCGGCTGATGCATCTGGGCCGACAGCGCCCATAGTTGAACCACCACCAGTGACTGTGGCCGTTGGCGTTGTGGTCACATTGACTTGAGCGCCACCGACACCTGGTTGACCAGGCATTGGCATGGCTGGTGGTTTAGCGCCAAACAGAATGTCAGATAACTTACCGCCAAGATATCCAGCGCCTGCACCAAATGCTGTACCAGCACCCATTTGCTCGACTTTCTGAGCCATGAATTCTGGAGTTGTTGTGCCAGGCGTTGTGGCCACGGGTTGCAAAGCGCCACCGACTGCACCACTAATTGCGCCAGCTCGCACTGGGGCCGTGGTCGCGCCAAGTACGCGCACGGCAGCGCTTGATGGGATCAATGTGCCTGCAATGTTGCCACCGACACGGCCCACATCAATTTCACCTTGACGCATCTGACCTTGTCGCCAGTTTCTCTGGTAATCAAGTTCAGCCTGACGATTGATGTCTTCAACTCTTTTGCGTTCTGATTGCGCAAACTGCTCAAGACTTGAGCCTGCTGGTGAAATAGCTTCTAGGCCACGGGTTAGCAGTTGAGCGCCAGCGTCTGGAATATCACGCAAACCGCGAATGACACCACCGACTGGTGAATTCAGAATTTTTGCTCCAAAAGACTCTGGGGCTTTTCCAGTTGGTGGTGCAGCAGCTGGTGCTTGCAATGCTTGAATGGCCTTGATGATGTCAGCATCAGTCATTCCCTCTGGAAAAGACACTGGCCCAATGTTTGGTATTTCAACAATTTTGTCAGCCATCTTTTACTCCATTACATAACGATAAACACCCGTCACTGGGTCTCTGACTAATCTACCAACACCAGCCGGTTGCCTAACAGTTGGCACTGCTGCACCAGGTTGTGCCATGGGTGCAGGCGCTGCATTTGTTAAATTCTGTGCAGCCACTGCTTTTTCCACTTGCTTATAGGCTGGACCAGCGCGCACAGTCATGGCCAGTTCAGTGTCACGCCTAGCACGGGCTTTTTGCTCGATTGTTTTTGCCGCATCATTGGCCTGTGGGAAATACTTTTGAATCTCTTTGGCCATTTCATCCACACCAATGGCTGCACCAGATTCTGGTCGCAAATTGGCAGTAACCCAGTTCTCTTGGGCTTGACGATACTGCTGACGTCCAACATCTTCAGTCACATTAGCAATGCCTGTAGTCAATCCAGCGCTTGGGATTTCACGCAAGGCCGCTTGTATTCTTGATGGCTTTCCATACAAATCTTCAAGAGTTACTGGGTTTCCAGTCTTAGGGTCTAAAATTGGCTGGCCAGTTTTATCCACAGCAGGCTGATTAAAAATTGCGGTCGATTGCTTCATGCGATAAGCAAAGCCTGCTGACTTACTTTGGTCTTCAGTAGGTTTAGCGCCAGCACCTTCAAATGGTGTTCCGGCTGCTGTCATCACTGGGATGGCTGGGCCGCCTGGTGCAGTTGGTACATAAGACAGACCATCTGGGCCTTCTTTTAGTTGATATCCACCACGCAAAAATTCTTGCTGACGCAAGCCAAGACCACCTTGAGCCACGGCCAAATTTCCTCTAGCCACCTGCAAATTGGCAATCTCACTCGGAGTCATTGTCTGGGCAAATGTCTCGTTGCCTTTTAGTTTTGACTTGTCAATTGCCACAGTCTGGCCACCAAGGGATTGCAAAACGACATCACGTTTTGGACCATAGCCTTGCATGGTCTTCACAGTGCCATCTTTGTATTGCTGGACCAATATGGCATTGCCTTTTGGATCAGTCACTTCAAATGGTTGTCCCGTTATCTCAGCCCTTGGGTTGAGTTCTTTGGCAATGTCTTGATAGCGCTTTGCATCTTCACTCTTACCGGCTGCTGTATAAATGTCTGCAATTCTTTGATATTGCAAAGCCTTAGCTTCATTGGCACTTGGCTGTGGAATGTTTGCGGCCAGTTCAGCACGGGCCACAGTTGGGCCAGCCTGCATACCAGGAATAGCCAAAGCCTGCATCTCTGGACTCAATGCAGTTGGTGCAGGGCCAGTCAATATGCCTGCGACTTGCTTTTGCAAATCTTGGGCTGTTTTTGCCTCTTGGAGTTTTGCACCCAAAATCAAATCTTGAAAAGAAGTGGCACGGGCTTGTTGATAACCTTGCTGGCCTGCCTGCAAAGCTGATCCAAGCGCTTGGCCCATGCTAATAGGCACTGCACTTCGGCCACTGGCTTGGAGCAATGCACCAGCTGCTGACAGTGCAGCATTACGGCCCAAGAGTTTGCGCTGATCTTCTGTCAGCAATGCATCAAGACCAGTTGGCACTCCACCACCGCCAAACATACTTCCTAAACTGCTGAAGTCAAATTCATTAGCCATATTCCCACCTTAATCCAATAAACCTTTGAGGCGTGTATTGACCACATCGCCTCTGCTCATCATGTTAGTTGATCCTGTATCTGGTGCAAGCAAAGATGCAGCCTTCATGGCCTGTCTTTCTTGACCAGGCTTGATGGCCAGTTCTGCCACCGGTGTTTTGTTTCTGTCCATGGCTACCGCCACATTGTCAAATCCCTTGGTCTGATCATGCGCATAGCCAAACAGTGCCATGCCCACATCTTTCTCAGACCCTTGGTCAATGATCTTGACCTTTGCAGGATCACTGGTTATCACAATGCCACGGCTTGTCTGAGCCACTGTTAACCCATCAGGGATGCGCGAGGGCATCGGTGATCCAGGCGTGATCAGGATGGTGTCACGCTTGCTTGATGGATCAAGCAAAGCCATCAGCTGCGCATCAGCGTAGCGTTGTGGCTCTGGAGTTGGGTTTTGTCTCATGTTAGATTAAGGCAGTCAATGCACCAAGAGTCGCGCCAGTGCCTGCTGAAATACCAGCCGCACCAGCCAATTGAGAGCCAGCCAATGCACCGCCTAATAGGCCAGCACCGACATTCTGGGTGTATGGCGTTGTGGCCACCATGCCAAGATTGGCAGGCTGCGCACCGAGTGAAGACTGGACCACACCAAGACGCTGCAAACCAATATTGCGGATCGCATCCATTTGTTGCTGGTCCAATGCCTGACGCGCACCACCAGCGGCCATGACCGCTTGAGCGCCACCAAGACGCAATGCTTGTTGCTGTGCAGCCAAATTTCCTAGCTGGCTTGCACCGCCTAGCCTTAATTGCGCACCTTGCAAGCCTGCTTGCTGATTGGCAATGTCTGCTGCTGATCTGCGACCAATGTCGGCCTGCTGCGCGGCCATTGCCTGATTAAATGCCTGCTCGTTTAATGTTGCCCCAAGAGTGCCGGCCTGTTTAGCAAACCCTGCATTGGTCAAAGCCTCGGCCACACCTTGGCGTGATCCACCAAAAGCCTTGGCAGCAGTTGCGCGCTCGCCCATCTGCTGGATGGCAGTCTGGCGTGAAGCCTCAAGGTCAGTCAATGCGTTCTTGCGCACCATCTCTGAGTAGGGATTCATGTAAGAGCCGATAGTGCCTGGACCTTGTCCAAGACCTAGATTGGTCTGCTGCGCTGTGATCTGACCAGGCTGATAGACACCGCCATACGCGGCCATCTGGGCTGCTAAGTCTGTGCCAGTAATGCCTGGGCCAGCAAGGCCGGTGTTGACCAAAGCCTCCTCGCCTGCCTGATACAAAGGGTTGTAGCCGGCAAACTGCTGAGTCGGCAAAGCGCCAGCGACCCCTTGGGCCTGCTGAAAATTGGCCAAGAATGCTTCTTTGATCTGTGGATCAATGGAGCTTGTTGAGGTTGTTGTTCCACCTTTTGACATATCGCCACCTTATCCGAGTAAAGATTTCATTTTCTTGGCAGGCACTTTGCCTTCATTGATCATGTCCAAAAGTCCCTTGCCATATTTATCGACTGAAGACTTCTTGATCACATATTCACCCATATCAAGATTGACAGCGCCATCATCTGGACCAGGAGGATTGGGGCCAAACATTAGGCCACCATGGACATAGCCGCCTTTGGCCATTGCACCACCACCACCGCCACCGGTAGCTCCACCGCCATCACCACCAGTTCCACCACCATCACCAGCACCAGCACCGCCACCATAATAGTCAGCCAATGTAGTGCCAGCATTTGCAGCAATAGCTTTTGCAACATTAGCTGCATTGATCTGGTCATAGAGACCAGGGTTATAGCCACCCATGCTCAAGTTACCGACCACGCCAGCATAGGGGTTGCCCACTGGTCTCATCTGCGACATGATCTGAGAGTAGGGGGATGCACCACCGGCTGTCACGCCAGGGTTGTATTGAGCGCCAATTGGGATTGACTGGTAATTGTTGAAGTTCTGTGCAAAGCCTTGTGTGGCATTTGAGAATGGTGCAGTTGCATTGAATCGGTTTTGCACATCATTTTCTGACACGCCAGTCAGACCAGACACTTGGCTGTTTGTGATGCCAAGACGATTCATCTCGGCTGCAATCTGCTGGTCAGTCAAGCCTGGTGTTTTAAGAAAGTTTGTAAATGCGCTGAAGTTGGCTGTATTTGTTGGCGTTGTTGTTTTGTTTTGCAAAGCCAAAGCTCTTGCATTAGCCGCATTTAAAGCATTCTGAGAATTGGTCAATGCCAAGGCATCAGCAGCCGCTTTAGTCTGTGCAGCCGTTTGCGTTGAAATTAGATTCAAACGTGCATTGATCTCACCAACTGGAACACCAGTCATTTTTGAAATTTGATCACCTTTTAATCCAAGACGATTAACTTCAGCAGCAATTTGCTGATCAGTTAAATTTGGAGTTTGCAAGAAGTTATAAAAGGCAGTCTCTTGGGTTGTGCCAAATGTTGGGGTTGTTGCACCACCACCAGCCACTGTGCCAGCCGTTGTTCCACCAACTACATTGGCAGCTGTGCCAAGCCTAGACTGGACATCTGCAATTGGAACACCAGTGAGCTGTGACACTTGGGCAGCCGTAACACCTAATCGGTTTACTTCACCAGCAATTTGCGCATCTGTCAGACCAGGAGTCTGCAAATATGAAAGTAGTTGCTCTGTATTTGTGGCCATATTTATCCCCTAAAGTTCCTTTGCCATTACAGACCATTGTGGACTGTAACCTTCGTCTTTCAAAAATGTCTTTGCCCAGCCTCTTCGGCCTGCCAAAGTCACCCTGGTGCAGCCAACAGACTTGCCCCAGGATTCGATCAATGGTCGCATCCGTGAGAGTTCATCTAGGTCGCCACCAGCCAGAAAATAATGCAAATTCTTTAGCTGCGGATAGACAATGATCTCTGTCAATACCACCGAGTCCTTGGCCGGCCACAGCTGTAATCTGTGATCCTCGACCATCTCAGCGACATCGTCAAAATTATGTGTGCCTCCACTGTATTCTAAGGCAGCCTCCACATGATGGCGCAGCCTGTCCAATTGTTCTTGGTCGCTCATCGCTTACCGGCTGGGATGGCCTCAAGCCTAAAGATGCCCACGCGCCAGTCGGCCAAAGTATTGCCAGTCACCTTTACATTGACTTGTCGGCCAGAAAACCTTACTGAAGTTGGGTTGGCTGCCGTATATGGCCCAAATGTAGACTGGTCGCCAGTCGGGTAATTACGGGTTTTAAATGACACCACCGCTTCACCCAGAGTCTGCTCATCTGGGACCACTTGCCTGACCGACATGATGTTGTCGCCATTTCCCAATTGCACTGGGCCACTTTCAGCGTAGAGGTTGGCGCTGTCATAAGCAAAACCGACTTCATGCTCATAGATATAACCATCGGTTGAAACCATCAATGGGTTGGTAAATACTCCGGCATCAGTGCCAGCAGTACGCGCCAATGAGCCTATGTTCCAATGCTGCTCTCTATAATTAAAAGTGACATAACTGTCATTTTCATTACTTCCACTGCTTGGGTAATACCACCAGATTTCGCCAAACTGACTATTGTGAACAGCATAAACTTTGGATGCCTGGTTAAAGTTCATATTCCCAAAGACATAATCCGACACATCGCTTGGCAGTGGCTTGACATAGCCGTCATATATCCAGAAGCCAGACTTGCTCATCCAAATGGCAGCAGTGTCAATGGCCGCCACAGACTGGGCCGAGATCAATCCACAACCAGAGCCAGCCTTCTCAAAGCCATAGACAAATGGCGCGCCAACATATTGCGCTGTATGCACATCGACATCTGTAAACAGTAGGTTGACACCCTTGACTCGCTTGCCGGCAATGAGTGAACCAGGCGTTGCCAGTTCATAGTCACCGGCCTGATTTGTGGCTGCCGGTGTCCAGACTGTATTGTCTTCCTGGTCAGACCATTGCACTTTGCGTGGATTACCACCAGCACCTAAAGCAAACATAATGCGCTCGGCAGTCACCAAGACCGCCTTGTTGCCCGTAGGTGCATTGGTAATGGCCGCAGCCAATGTGGGTGTCGCAAACCCCAATTGCCACTGATAGAGCTTGCCATCGGTGCTTGAGCAAGCAATCAAATACTCGCCCCATGTGTCCATAGACCATGTGGTGGCCGCAGTAACTGATCCCAAGTCGGGTCTGGCCACGCCATAACCAAATGAGCCATAGGTGCTGTATCCATAACCAGTTTTCAAAACTGCATCAGCATTGCCAGCTGTAATGCCGCTTGGAGTAATCTCTTTGAGTGTTCCAGCCTCATTCATGGCATAGAGTTTGGATTGTGTGCCTGCTGCAATCCACCTCAAAGCGCTGTTATCGCGCCAGGTAATGAAACCACGGCACAGACCAGTCATTTGGCTAGAAGCTCGTTTTCTCCAGCCACCCATGGGTCGCAAAGTGTTCTCGTACCAGCGCACAAGGTTTGCGTCATACCAGCGGCCTGCCGACTGGTACTCAGTGCCGTTTCTGTAAATGCCTGGGGGTAATTTGAGTGGTATGTACATGGCAATTATGTTGGTAAGTTGGACACAAAGCTCATTGTGACAATGGCTGATGGCACTGCTGGCCGTGTGGGGCTTGTGCCGGCTGGATATTGTTCAATCGTGACACCCACATCGGTTGGTCTCCACATTATCTCAACATAGTCTGTGGCATTTAAGCTCAAAAAATAATTGATTGCACCAATAGTGTGAAATGGGTCGCCAACACCTTTTCTGGGTGCAAAGCCAAATCTGCTGTTTGAGTTGGCCGCATTTGTACCATTGACCCGAAACCAGACATCGACATCTTGAGACGAATTTGTCGTATTTGTAAACTGAATGGAAAACTGCAAGTTCCAGATTCCGGCATCGGCCACAGTGATTCTGGACCCACTGGCCATGGTCACGCCATTGGAAAAGTCTGTCGTGTTGAATGTGACCGCATAGGCCGTGGTGGTGTTGGCAGCCACCTGGTCGGTTGAGTCTTGAAATGCCCCATAGGGGTTGTTCATAAACTTGCCGCCCCTTGGTCCAAACAAAGACCCTAGCACTGAAGTGACTTTTCTGAAGTAATTATTTAAGGCGCTGTAATTTTCATTTAAATGCCTGCGCTCATACGCCTCTGGGGGATAACCCAGACTTGGTATAGATGGGGCTTCAAGTTGTTGCTGTTTGGTGGCCATGGCTTGATTTTGCCCTAAACAGCCCCCAATGGATAAGACTTTTCATTGACACAAAATCGGACTACGATAATTTTGCAGCAATCGGCTGCTTTAACTGGGGAATGTCATGAAATTTGAAATGGAATTGGGTTTTATTGAGAATGAGAAAATTACAATCGAAACGTGGGATTTTGAAAAAATTGAGATCATCAAAGATTTCATTGCTTTTCAAGAAGAACACGGCTGGGCAGTTGAATATGAAGCAGTTAACCTTGATGATGAAGATTTTGAAGAAGACACTGAAGAAGAAGAAATCCCACCTTTTGCTTTAGATTCCAAAGAAGAACTTTAACCTATGGGTTGCAAATGGGGCTTACTTGGACATCAAGTACAGCCCCACATTTGAAAATGCATAGCCTGCATAGACCACGGCCATATATAGATTGCCTTTAAAGAGCTGCTCCCCAGCAATGTAGGCATAGATCGCGCCAGTCAGAATGATTAGCCAGGCGCTCAAAATGCACCCACATCGATGACCTCACCCCTAAACTGGACCATGTCTTCGTCAAATTTATGGACCAGCTCTGGCCATAAAAGTGTCCCATTAAAGAAGTTTAGAACCGCAAAGCCCGATCTGTGGTTGTTAGGATTTATCTCGGCATAGTTAAATTGTGGGCCATCAGTCTCGGCCAGTGTCCCTGTATCTACCCCGTATCTACACCCGTTGTAATCGCTGAATGGCGTGACTTTTAATGAATGCAAATGACCGGTTATTATGCTGACACCAGCGTTGACAGTGTTGTTGTGGGTGGCATGAATCCCCCCCTTGTACCGGTGTTTGATGATGCACTGCTCAGTGGGCCACACTGCCCAGCAGAAGTCCCAGTCTGGGATGTGGTCTGTGAGCTTAAAGCCTTTGACCTCTTTGAATTGTGGCGCGTGCTGGGCCAGTCGGTTGCCAAAACGAATGTCATGGTTGCCCCATGTAAACAGTAGCTTTACATTGTGCCTGGCTGCTTTGGCCACTTCCTCAATCTCACCCAACGCACCTTGCGTAGCTTTGAGTTCTTGAATGACAGAAGTTTGGGGAAGTTCAGTCACATCATGGCGGCTTATAGATGCACCATCCAGGGCATCCCCATTGCACACGATCGCATGAGGCTTGAATTCTTGAATGGCCCACAGTAATCCTTTAAAGGCCGTGGACCTTTGACCAGGTATAAAGTGCGCGTCAGAGAAAACAATCACAGTGCCATCTAGCATTCCAAGCTCAACTTGCTTTAGTGGACTAAATGACTTGGGTTTGTTTTTGTCGTATTTAACACCACGATGGTCACTTGCATGAAGTGCCATGTTGTAAGTTTTCTCAATCCATCTTCTACGCAAATGAACTGCCCTGTTTGCTATTCCAAGATGTTCAGCTATTTTTTGTGCAGATTGAAGTTGTCCCCACAGTTGGATAAACTCAGTATCAGTACACGTTTCGTTATGGCTACCCATTGGAATCCTTGGTTAAAAGGTGTTCTAGCAAATTGATTATGCGATGCTCTTGCATTTCTTTGTCGTCCTCAGAGGAGGATGCGTCTTGTGCCACAGTCATCAAGTCATGCAAAAAGATGTGCAGTAATTCATGCAAAGCAGTCTTATCTATGCTCTCAGGTGTAATTTTCTCAGCACCAAAGTCACCCAATCGATAAACAGCAAGTCTTGCGTTAGGAGTGAACTCAACAGAAGCCATCGCTGCTTTAGCTGGCTTTATGCCTTTCTCAATTCTCCAATCGCCAAGACTAAGCACTTGCTGCCACTTTCTGACACTTTGTGCAAACAGTTCTGCGTGTTCTGGCGTAGGAATGTTAGGCATTTCAACACCTTATACAAGAATTGTTACAGTTTAATTTAACAATGCACATTCTGCAACTCTGCGCTTTGTCAGACCTGCTAGAACTTTACCACCGCCCTTGTTCCATAACATAAGTTGCTCTTTAGCCCCTTCCCAATCTTGGGCATTGATTTTTCGCTTTAGAGTGGAGGTTTGGAGTCTGCCAATACCTAAGTTATAGCAAAAGTCCACAATGGCATTGCACTTACGCTCGTCTGTCATAAGGATGGGGCAGTTTCTCAGAGCACCCTGTAAGTAGGTATGCTCTAACTCGTGCATAAGTAAAGCACTAGCTACAGCCTCATCTATTGGGCTATCTTGCAAGGTTACTTTGCGCCCATCAGCATAGTAAGTAGAGCCATAACCAATCGTAGCTACGTTAGCAGGGCATAAATAGGGTTTACTTCTAAACCCCTCAAACTGCTTACATAAAGATGCAGCCAGTTCTAAGTTCATATGCCACGCTTAGACAGAGTTCTATCAAGAAACCAGTAGTTAATAGTTCCTGAGAGCAAAGCAGAAAAGTCTGGTGTCATCATTGTTTTAAAAACTTCAGTAGCTGGCGCACCTGCCAACCATGCGTTCCAAGCAAACCAAACATGGATAAATGACCATACGAATAGTACCCAATATGTTACTACTGGCCTGACTGATGCTGACAGACTGGCCACCCATCCACCAGCTGCTTTAACCATCTCGGCCTGCTGAGTGATAGCCGCATTAAATGCATCCATTACGCCAACATCCACCGCAGCTTCTCTTTGTGCGCCAATTTCGGCTAACTTCTGTTGGCCACGTTGAGCTTCCAAATCGCATTGGAACTTGAACATATTAAGTTCATGCTCACGCTCATTTTTTTTATCAAGCCATTTAAGGACTTCAGGAGCCATCCTAAAGATGCCACCAAAAATTGAACCTAATAAACCACCACTAAGAATATCAAGCATGATTAGTCCTCACAATGTTTACATTTATGGTGAGAGTCACCATGCGACAGTTTGACACCCGCCAAGAGGCCAATAAAGCCACCAATGATGGTTTGAAAAGCAGGGTGAAGCATGGCAAAGATTTCAGCGTTGTCTACTTCCTTTGCCCATAAGCCCAAAAGAAAAGCGGCCACCATCCCCAATACTGATAAGCAAAGAGTAGAAGCTACCATCAAGGTAACTGAGTAAGTCAACTTACCTACAACATCTTGGTCTTGTTTCATACATATATATCCAGTTTACGATTCTGAAATATTTCCATGCGGAGTCTCTCTTGAACTGACTTCTTGCAATAAATCTCAAAGCCTATGTCTTGTAATTGCACTTGTTTTTGTTTGGCTAATTCGTTTGCTTTATTAACTTCATGCTGTCTTTCAAGTCTTTTCTGAGCAAGGTCATGTCTATCTGGATAACCAGAGGGCTGAACAGTCGGGAACAATTTGATGGTATCAATCATTTCTTTTCCCTCTCAAGTGCGCTCTTGTATCCTTGAATTACTTTATGTCTTAACTCTGCACCATCGGCCGCACCAGCCCATTCACTCAAATTATTCCAAATGACGATAAAGTCGGAACTTTTGCATAACTTCTGATGATTTGTAAGCCATATAGACATTTGCTGATGACGTTCACTTGGGTTGTGGATTGTGTAAGCAATTGAATAAAACTCTCTAACACTACAAAGGTCTTGCCCTGTGGAGTGAAGTGAGAGAGTTAAAACAAGTGCAATAAGCCATTTCACGGCATCGCCCAAAGAATGACATTAGCGCAAAACATGACGAAACAAAAAAGAAAGGCTAGAGCAATAATAGCTTCTAGCCAATCCATCATTTTTTAATCCAAGTCTGCCAAACAGCACCAGCCGCCATGATTAGACCCGCCACCCAAAGAATAGGCTTGGCAGCAGAGGCTATCCATCCAAGCACTTTAAAAGCCCCATCAAGAGCCTTCATAGCCTCTACAAGACCTTTAGTGTTCTGGTCTATGCTATCTACCTTGGTTTCAACTTCAACCAGCCTGTCGTAGATTTGCTTGTGGGTGACTTCGTTTTCCATGAATTACTCCACTGGTGCGTCTTTAGGTACTTGCGCTTCAGCCTGTTCTTTGATTTTAAGAATCAGAGGCCAAACGCCTGACTTGCTTGGCAATTCACCAAGAGTCTGCAATACAAAGTTAATCTCGTTAACTTCTAACTCTAGCTTCATGCTTGACCCCAAGGTGTGCCAGTAGCAGTAACAGGGTTCTTCTGCAAAGCAATATTAGCTGCCAGAGCCGCCTCTGTACTAGCTTTATCCACCCCATTAGCCCACACCCAACCAAGCACTGTTTCTTGTGTCAGGTCTGCATAGGGAATCGTTGGTGTGCCATCAGCCCATGAGCAAGTTGAATAGATAGAAGCTGTGTGTTCACCATCTACTGCTGTGGCTTGCCAATGGCAGGTCTGCACAAATCCTGTGGCGATATCTCTGTCCAAAGTGCTAATAGTCCAGTTTACTGTGGTCATGTTAATTTCCTTTAAATTCTGGCGTGTTTGCCGTGATACAAAAGTCTTGCTTCATCTGCCACCAAACTTGCAAGGTCTAAATCTTTAAAAGTTCCCAAATGAATTACTTTTCTATTTATTTGAACTCTAGCAATCCACTTGTTTTCTCTTTTACCCCAAACAACACCTTTAGTTCCTGATGTGTTGTGAGATGGCAATTTTGAGTTACAAGCATTTAAAGACTTGTTAGATTCTCTTAAATTATCAATAGCGTTATTTTCTGAGTTGCCATCAATATGGTCAATCAACTTAGGGATGTGTCCATGTTGCATTAAGAAAATAATTTGGTGCGTGTAATAAAATTTACCATTCAAGCTAAGTTTTTTATATCCATGCCCTGAATTTGCACCTGCTTCTGGGTCAGTTTTAAACTTGCCACTTCCTCTTGAACATTTCCTGTAAAACAGCTTTCCGTCCCTGTACTCAAACAGTCTGTGCGCTTCATCTTGTGTCAAGGTCATGTCAGTCCTTAAAGATTAGCGGCATCAAGTCGTGCCTTGAGTGATTGGATTAGGGCTTGTTGTTCTTGGATGGCGGCAGTCAATGTAGCCACCAAGAATGACACATCAATGCCTTGATATTGTGGGTTGCCATCAGCATTTACGGCATCTTTCTCACCTGTCACAGCGTTTGGCACAATTTCAGCTAATTCGTGAGCAATAAAACCCTCACCATTGGAGTTGTCAGCGTTCCATTTATATGTGACTGGCTTAAGTAATGCCACTTTAGCCAATGCACCTGTCATTGGTGCAATGGTATTCTTTAGGCGGTAATCAGATGAAGTGTTATAGGCAGTTGCAGAACCACTTATTGAGATACTTCCAATTGCGCCATTAGGATTGCGAAAGACCATTGCGTTTGTTGAGCCTGTTGCGCTTGAACTTACGCTAATACCATTAGAAGTACCATAAATTGCCGCTACAGTAAGTTTTGCACTATCAGTTGCTGACGTTGTATTTACGCATACGTCACCCGCTGACGTTATTCTGGCTCGTTCTGTCTCACCAGTTTGAAAAGTTAAAGTTCCGTAAACAGAGCTAAGAGTTGTGATGCTATTTGTCGAGTCAATATTAAAATATGCTTTACGAACTCCAGATGCATATAACTCAAATGCTTTATATTGACCAGTTCCATCAACCGACATTGCCACACTACTAGTGGAATACAAGCTGATTTTCCCGTTTGCGGTTGTAGTACCAACAAGCAAATTCCCACTTGCATCCAGAGTCATCGCCTGAGTAGCAGTAATAGTTCCCCCTGCTGTACCTGATGGGGCTATAAACCATTTATGCTGACCAGTTTGTTGCGCATATTCAGTTGCGTAATCAGTCCCAATATAAATGCGGTTTGTGCCGTTGTAATATGTATTGGAACTAAAGTGACTGTTGTTTGTACTTGTTGACCAAATAGCAGTATTACCAACTTGAGATGCAGTAAAACCACTCCAAGCACTCGGAGTAACTCCCACGCCTAGATTGCCCGAGGAGTCGAGCAACATTTTTTGAGATGTGCCTAAATAAAACGACAGATTTGCGGTAGCTTTACCCGCATAAATAATTCCATCATATAAATTGCCAGAACCTATAACTGCTTTATATGAGCCAAATACAACTTGGTCTGTTCCATCACCGCATGATAAAAATGTTCCAGATGTTGCAACTTGTGTGTTTATATTTCCACGAACATCAAGTTTGTAGCCAGATGCAACGCTAGTTGTACCAATACCCAACCCTGTTGAGGTGAGGCGCATACCTTCTGCCGCCCCAACTAGACCAAACTGCATACCGCTAGTTGCATCAACCTCAATACGACCTGAGTAAGCAGAATCAGCCGCATTTCTAAACGACACAGAAGATGCGCCGTCACTTGTACGACCGATAAGCCACAAGTGATTGCTAGAGGCTGTGTCTTTAACTACCAACTTTCCTGCCGCAGCAGAAGTAGCACCAACAAATAAACTTGTGCCATCAAACTGAAGCGCAGAGCCACTTGTCACAACCTTTGAACCATTGAGATAGGTTACTCCGTTGGCTGTGCCTCCTGAGAATGTGGGGTTTGCTGAGAACGATGATGTGCCGGTCGATGTCAATGTACCGGCCACAGCCAAAGTCTTGCCAGAGCCAACATTAAGGCCCACTGATGTGCCAGTTCCACCGGCAGTAAAGATTGCATCAACACTGTCCAGATCGGTGTTGATCTTCGTTCCCCAGGTATCAGTGGATGCACCGACTTCTGGTTTGGTCAGTAATAGGTTTGTTGTGGTTGTATCTGCCATTTAAAGCTCCTTTTAGACTGGTGTCCAAGTCTCTGAATTATCCCCGATTGTGGTCCAAGTTTCTGCACTGTCGCTGATGGCCGTATAAGTTTCTGCCGTGTCGCCAAGCACAGTCCAAGTCTCTGCCGTATCGCTGATTGCCGTATAAGTTTCTGCCGTGTCTGGGATTGCACCCCAGCCAAAGCCAAAGATTGTGCCGACCGACCCAGTGGCCGCATTGCCAGTGATTTCCACTGATATGACATTGACAACACTTCCCACAGCTGCTGTGGCAGTGTTGCCGGTGATAGCTTGAAATGTAATGACCTCACTGGGCATCGTTTCCACAGCACCCGTGGCCGTGTTGCCGGTGACTGCCTTGCTGACTGAAACACCCAAAGAGTCGATAGCGCCAGTGGCCTGATTTCCTGTGATCTCAAATGCAATGCCTGGCACTGCCGTGCCAGCCGCTGCCGTGGCCGTGTTGCCTGTGACTGCCTTACTTAATTCTGGGGCTAACGTACCAGCTGCGCCCGTGGCCGCGTTGCCGGTAATGGCAATGCTTATTGCGATAGTGACTGTGCCGACATTGCCGGTGGCAATGGTCCCATCCTCTTGGACTGATGTATTGGTCAGCAGCGTGCCGACAGCACCAGTGGCCGTGTTGCCACTGATGACAACATTGCCTATGCCGTAGACACCAAGGCCGTAATAGCCCGTTCCATAAGCAGCCATGCCGCTGCCCCTTTATTTAAGCGATCCGGATCAGGCCGGTGCTTGCGTCATTGACCGGCATGGTCAGGGTGAACGTGCCAGCTGTGACTGTCTGTGATCCAAACGTGTGGACACTGACAGCCTTATTGCTTTGCGTGCTGTTATATATTAAGACCGCATTGAATGCCGTGGTCAGAGTGACAGTCGTGTAGGCAATGCTGGCGCTAGGGGTCACAAAGGCTGTCGTGCCGCTGGTGCTTGGCGCAGTGCCAAACGTCACAGTCGCACCGCCTGCTGTGTAGCCAGTGCCTGACACCTCATTGGTGGCGCTGTAGGCTGTGGTTGTCGCATTGACTGTGGCAGTGTCCACATACAGTGCAGCCTTGAAAGTGTCGGCAGCAGTCGAGCCGCGGGTCACGCCAGTGCCAAAATTGTGGTGGCCGACCAGCAGCTCACCCTTAAAACTTGTACACATTGCTTGAGTGTTAGCCATATCAATCCTTAAATTGCTTGGGTTTCGCCTTCGGCAAAAACACCTCGTTTTAAAACCATATTCACAGACCGGTGGACTAATTCGCCATCAAGCCAATACTCAACCCAGCCCGTTGCCTCGGTATCGTTGTCAATGGACCCCTCGCGCTTCTCAAGCAAAGAGTCATCCATGTCGCCTTTTGTCGTTGTCACAATCATTTTTTTACCCAAAAGTCTTTGCACGGGTCAACAATGCACCACCAGAAGATGCACCGCGATCATCGGCAGTTTGTGAATCGTTCAAGGCTCGCTCATAGAGTGTTGCCCATGTCTGGATTCTCGCATCATCTTGCAAGTATGGTGCAGCCTGGAGCAATGCTCCATACAGATAAATGTCTGGGTTTGATGTCAAAAGCCAGTTGGTCGTGTTGCTAGTTGATAACTTTGACAACTTGGCGTAATAGGTCAGCTCAATCGTGTAATTGCTGTCTGGTGTTGGGACAATACGAAACTGGCCACCAACAATGCCAAAAAATTTTGGTTTGCCACTGGCCGTGTATTTGGTCATCTCATTGTCCAAGGCATCAATGCTCAAAAACTGCAATGGGGTCTGGGGATTTGTACTTGTGAGCTTGAGAGATTTGGTCTCCAAAAAGTCAGCAGGCACAGCGCCATATTGCGCATCAAAATACGCATTAGCCCTGACGATCATCTGCCTGGTGCGCAGTGTTCTTTCAACTTGTGCCTCGGCCAGAGAGATAAAGTCAGGAATGACAGAAGTCAGGTCGGCTCGGTTAAGCCAGTCACCAATGGATGTCTTCAGTTCCGCGTATGTAGTCAGTGCCATTATTGGGCCTCTTTTTCCATCTCTTCTTTCACAATCCAAGTGTGTTCATGGCGGAATTCAAACGTGCCAATGTGGCCAATTTCCTTTGAGACATCATGGTCAATGTAGACCTTGTAACCCAGCTCTTGAGCTTTCTTACAAAAGAACACATCCTCACCCATGTAGCCTCTGGTGGTCTGCCACGGCATATCAAACCATGGCTCGCTCATGCCCTCAAACACCTCGCGCTTGATCAGCATTATGCCCGTTCCAATGCTTCCCACCTCTTCCAATCCAGTGGATTCTGGCATGGTATAGACCACCTGGCGCTTGCCATTCTCGTCATAGTTCTGAGCTGTCGGGCCAGTCGGCATTCTTCTCCTGGCACAGTTGGCAGCCACAATCTCTTTGTCGTGCTTCAGCAGCCGCTGGACCATGTCCTGTGGAAACGTCATGTCCGAGTCAATGAAAAGGATATGGGTGCAGCCTTCTTTCATGGCATCCAAGCAAAGGTCAGCCCTTTGGTTTTGGATGATTGTGCCTTGCATCAATTTCAGACTGATAGCGTCTTCAGTGTTGAGTGTGTGATACGCCACCATATTCACCATGCAGTAGGTGTAATTTGTGTGGACCTGATCACGGGCCGGTGTGCAGACTGCAATGTAATTCATACTTTCCCAGGGCGAGTTCTAAAAAATTGGTTGTCGCTGTCGTTGAGCCAGCGCTTCATGTACTCTTGGTCATCGATCTTGCCCTCGGCCTTCATCTTGTAATAAAGGGATTCAGGGATGGATGCAATTAAATGCCATTCACCATTCCAGTTGGCTTTCTCATCTGTAGCGTTATAGATGGCCTTGTTGGCGTCAATCACCGCTGTGACATCTTGTTGGGTCTCAATGGTCACATCGCCAGTTTCTGGGTTTTCATGCCAGATTCGTTTGATGCCTTGATCTTTGTTTTCGCTAAATAGTCTTTTGTGAATCATGTTAAAAAAAGGGCCAAGTTTCCCTGGCCCTTTCAGTTTGCTTCGATTAAGAAGTGATCAAGTCAGCGGCCAAACCATGGGCCAACTCAGAAGTCACCTTGTGACCCCATTCCACGATCAGCATACGCTTTTCAGCATCGCCAGTCTTGGCCAATTCGACTTGCTGATAAGGGCGCAGCATAGTCATTTTGGCGTAGTCAGGATCGATAACCCATGCATCACGCTCACGTTGGAAGCGGTTTGCAATCACTTGCACATTGCCGAAATCACTGCATCAATGTTAAATGAGATTCGCTATTCTCTCATCCCTCTTTCGAGGCTACCAGTTACCTGGTAGATCAGACTATCTCTTCACCCTCACTTTGAGGGGCTGGGCACTTCGGACCGCTTGGTCCTACGAGGCTCTCACCTCTAGTCGTTACACCTTCCGATTTCTCGGCTTGGCTCGGTATTGTCCTCTGTCCGGCCTGACAGTTAGGAGGTTCACCGAATTCACCCAGTTACAAATAAGCATTACTGCTTATCGACGCCATTAGTTAACGTAGATATCGACAGCGCCCACGAGGGTTGCTGGCTTTGCGCCTCCATCAATGTTGAAACGGCTGGATGCGATACCAGAGAAACCTGATACGCGCTGTTTGTTAACAGGACCGCACATCAAAATCTTAGGTGTACCACCTTGTGACCACACTTTTTGAATCACATTCTTGAGAATGGTTTCAGTAAATGTGCGCACTGTGCCATCTGTACGGGCGCTGTTTGGCAGCGTTGTATAAGATGGATCAGTACCATTGGTCTGCTTATCTGTGTTCGTCTTGATATACGCACCCAAAGAAGCAGTCACACGGGCAGTAGTTGAATCACCAGCGACAGCAATACCACCATTCAACATCACGAATTCTTGGTCGCGACGTAATTCCGCGCCCCTTTTCGCGATTTGATAGGCCAGCTCACTGCGACGCCCTGCCTTGTTAACCACTTCTTCAGTGGCTGACAAGATGATTGTCTTGCGTGAAATCTGGCAGTAGTTTTGCATACGCACAGTTGCAGTCACAGCGTCATACGATGCGACATCGTCACCCTCTAACTGGGCATTGGCAGCAGCTGCGGCCAATGTATCTGTCTGATATTCAAACAGAGCATTGGACACGTTTTCACGGCCAATGTTTGAAGCATAGGGCGTTTCTTCAGGAGCTATATTTGTAATAATATTGCTCAAATCTTCCCGAATACCCTTTGCAGAGTAAGTCAGGAATGTGTTACTTACGATAGTCATAATTTCCTCATTTCAATAAATGTTCAATTGCAGAAGCCGCATCATCGATGCGACCAGTTTTTGCAAGACGCTGCTTTGCTCGCACACTCTCAGTTGTTGTCGAAACCCGACCAGCTGCACCAGGCTTGGCTGTTCGTGGGCCATTGTTCACCACAGGCTTAATGCCTTGGCGCTTACTTACCATCTGGTCAAACAGTGCCGCTTTGCGTAGCAGTAAAACCAGTCGGTGGTCGTAAACGCTCTTCAAATCTTCATCGGTAAAGCCTGCTGCTTTAGCAGACTCAATTACCAGCGCCTTTTCTGCCTTTGCCTTCTTGGGGTCTTTCCAATCAGGTAAGGCTGCCAAGAGAGCTTCTTGCTGGCTTGCAAGTTGGGCTTCCATGGCGCGCTGCTGTTCATACTGGGACACTTGAGATAATCGTTGCTGCTCGGACTGAATAGCACCAAGTTTCTCTTGTCTCTCCCGCATGACTTCCTTTTGCCTCACCCACTCGATAGGGTCCTCATGGTAGAGGCGTTCCAAATCGATCTGAGGCTCTGAAGACTGAAGTTGGGCTTGCAATGCTCCCAACAATTGAGCATATTGCTCACGTTCGGCTCGGACTGCTTGTGTTTCTTGCTCGGCCTGCTTTCGCACTTCGGCAATCTGCTGCGTTTTCCGAGTGTAGTCCTGAGTTCTGGAATAGCCTTTTTGGAGTTCGTCTAGCGTGACAGAAACTTCCTTGCCGTCAACTTTGACAGTGAAAGTCTGTGGCTGTTCGCCCTCTTCGGTCTCTTCCTCTTCTCCTGACTGTTCCTCTGAAGTCTCTTCATCTGGCGCGTCTTCCACACCAGACTCATCCTCCTCAGAAGCCGCTGTCTCAGAATCCTCATCGGACTCCTCGACTGGCTGCGTCTCATCAAGTTCTGCTTGTCCCTTTTCGGGGGCTAACATTGCTGAGATAGCACTGGCCGCATCGGCCATATTCATTGCTTGTATTTCTGCCATAGTATTTTCTTAAATTAGATTTTTCTGTGATTTGCCAATAGCGTTCTGTGCAATTTTTCCGTTGTCCATTACTTTGATCAACTCTTGCCGAAGGC
>Ga0209400_1001143_pt1 | contig 22220 bp, 18 predicted proteins | sample M_130807_EF_Meta_FD_187313 | JGI IMG/M metagenome (GOLD analysis project Ga0209400, IMG submission 187313) | Freshwater microbial communities from Lake Montjoie, Canada to study carbon cycling - M_130807_EF_MetaG (SPAdes) (version 2) | ecosystem: Environmental > Aquatic > Freshwater > Lake... | reverse complement strand
GTGAACGATGTCTGGCACGGTGCCAACGGCGTGCCGCTCGATCAATACAAAATCAACATCACCAAGATTGTCGACCAGTGCCAGACCGCCGGTGTCAAGGTGATGATTCTCACATCAACCATGATCGGCGAGGACCAGCCGAATCCCAACAATCAGAAATTGGTTGCCTACAATGATTTCCTCAAGGAACTGGCGAAAGAGAAAAAGTGCCTGTTGGCCGATTTGAATGCCGACATGCAGGCCATCATCGCCAAGGCGGGTGCCGAGAAAAAAGGCAACATCCTCACCGGTGACGGCGTGCACATGAATCCGGCGGGAGATCAAATGATGGCGCTTGGCGTGCTCAAGGCTTTCGGTCTGAGCGACGAGGAACTCGCCAAAGCAAAAGCAAGCTGGGCGGATCCAGCAGCAAAACCGGCTCCCTGATGCATCACTGACATGTCCTTGTCGCCCATTTCCTGTGCCGGGGCCCTGCTGATGCTGGGTCTTGTCAGGGCGACAGCGGACCCGGCAGGGCCGGTCGATTTCAAACGCGACATCGAGCCGGTCCTTCACGAGCACTGCGTGAAATGCCACGGCGCGGAAAAACAAAAGGGCGGTCTGCGGCTTGATGCAAAATTGTTCGCACTGCGCGGCGGCGACGACGGACAAGTCATCGTCCCTGGCAAAGCGGACGAAAGCAAATTGATCCACCTGGTCACGGAGCGCGACAAGGGGAAGTTCATGCCGTCGAAGGGCGAACGGTTGCACGCCGATCAAATCGTCTTGCTCAAAACCTGGATCGATCAGGGAGCGGCCTGGCCGGACGATGGCAAAGTCGCCGAAGTGCGCAGCGATCTGTGGTCGCTGCAACCGGTCAAAAAACCTGTTGGCACGGGGATCGACGACTTCATTGCCGCCCGCCTGCAAAAAGAAGGCCTAACCTTTGCACCCGAAGCGGACCGTTCCACCTTGATCCGTCGCTTGAGTTTCGATCTAACAGGTTTGCCGCCGACACCCGAGGAAGTCCGCGCCTTCCTTGCCGATGCCTCTCCCCAAGCCTACGAAAACCTGGTCGATCGCCTGCTCGCCTCGCCGCATTACGGCGAGCGCTGGGGCCGCCACTGGCTGGACGTGGCCCGCTTCACGGAGAGCCAGGGATTCGAATATGACCGCCCTCGCGACAATGCCTGGCACTATCGCGACTACGTGATCAAGAGCTTCAACGACGACAAACCCTACGACCGGTTCATGAAAGAACAGGTGGCGGGCGACACAATGGCGCCGCTGACCAGCGAGGGCATGATCGGGCCGAGCCTGTTGGTCTGCGGTCCCTGGGATGAAGCGGGCAACGCCCAGGCCAATCCCACGCAAAAAATGATCACCCGCGAGGACGAACTCGAGGATTTGTTAGGCGTTGTGGGTCAATCATTTCTCGGACTCACGGTGAACTGCGCCCGCTGCCATGCGCACAAGTTCGACCCGATTCCCCACGAGGACTACTACCGCATGAAGTCGGTCTTCGAGGGTGTCAAACACGGTGAGCGCATGATCGAAGGCACCGTGGAATCCAAAGACCGGCAGGAGCGCAAACAAGCGCTGGAGAAGCAGTTGGCGACTCTAACGGAACAGATCGCGCAGATCGATGCGGAGGGCGCCAGGCTTGCCGTTGCAAAACAGCCGCAACGCCCCGCAGTGGTGGGGCCTGTTGCCATGTTGCGATGGAAATTCGACGACGCGGACGTGTTGAAAGCAGCGGGAAAAATGCAGGGTTCGGCAATCATCGAAAGAGGACGATTGCAACTGCGCAAGGACGGTGATTTTTTTGTCTCCGAACCCTTGTCGCGCGGCATTCGCGAAAAAACCATCGAGGCCTGGTTGACCCTGGCCACCCTGAATCAAGCCGGTGGTGCCGCGATTTCCCTCGAAAGCGCCAACGGCTCGATCTTTGACGCGATCGTCTTTGCCGAAAAACAGCCGAAGAAATGGATGCTGGGAAGCAACAACTTCACCCGCACCCGCGAGCTTGAGGTGGCGGATGAGACCGCCGCACCCAACGAGTTGATCCACGTGGTTGCGGTCTATCGCGCCGACAACAGCCTCACCCTGTATCGCAATGGCGCGATGATCGGCAAAACCTATCAAGTTGCCGAGCTGCCAACATTTGCGGCCGGTGATGCCCACGTGCTGCTGGGCAAGCGTCATACCGGTGCAAGCAATGGCCAGCTCACGGGGGAAATCCAGCAAGCCGCGCTGTACGACCGGGCCCTGAGTGATGCCGAGGTTCTCGCGGCGTTTCAAAGTGGCGGCTCCGCGGTGTCGCAGCAGGCAATGCTCGCAGCGCTCGGCGAGGATCAACGCACCGCGCGACAAACAGCGCTGCAAAAATTGCAAGGCATTCGCGAGGAGCTGAATGGCTTCAAACCAATTGCCCTGGGCAAGTCCTATGTGGGCACACGAGTTCAGCCGGAGCCAACCAAACGATTGGTGCGCGGCAATGTCAACCAGCCCGCGGAAGTCGTTTCGCCGGGCGCTCTTTCCGCGATCACGGCGCTCAAGTCCGATTTCGGTCTGCCTGCGGATGCGCCGGAAGCACAGCGCCGGCTGATGTTTTCCGAATGGCTCGCCAGTCCGAAAAACCCCCTGCCCGCCCGGGTCATGGCGAATCGAATCTGGCACCTGCATTTCGGCCAGGGCATCGTTTCGACTCCTAACGATTTCGGTGTGAACGGTATGCCACCCAGCCACCCGGAATTGCTCGATTGGCTGGCCGCGACATTCATCGAAAAGGGCTGGAGCGTGAAAGCGATGCATCGATTGATCGTCAACTCGCGCAGCTACCGGCAATCGGGCGCCTTCAACGGCAAGGCGGCGGCCGTCGATGCCGACAACCAGTTGCTCTGGCGGTACGCGCCGCGTCGTCTCGAGGCCGAGGCGGTCCGCGATGCCATGCTCTCCGCGAGCGGTGAGATCAATTTGCAACCGGGCGGCCCCGGTTTTCAAGGCAACACCTATGTGGAAAACAACAAGGAAGGCGCACAGTTCAATCGTCGTTCGGTCTATCGGATGAACATCAACAGCGGCAAGGATCCTTTGCTCGATGCCTTCGATTGCCCGGATCCCGCCGTGAAAACGCCACGTCGTGGCGTTACGATCACGCCGCTGCAGGCGCTCGAACTGATGAACAACGCGTTTGTGCAACGTCAGTCGAAACTGCTTGCGGAGCGGGTGTTGAAATCATCGAACAATGATCCGCACGCCGCCATCCAAGCCGTCTATCAATTGGTTCTCGCCCGCCCGCCCAGTCCGGACGAAGCGGAACTCGCGCTAGCCGCCGCAACGGAAAGGGATTTCACCAGCGTGTGCTGGGCGCTGCTGAACTCAACCGAATTTTTGTATGTCAGGTGACCCGCTGATTTCCTCCGCATTTGACACGAGCGATAACGCACTCTTGTCGCGCAGGCATTTTTTATGGAATTCAGGCGGTGGCCTCGGCGCGATCGCCCTGGCCTGGATGATGAATCAGGAAAAATCCGCGGCATCGACAAAGCATTCCGACATCGTGCTTTCGCCGCATTTCCCCGCCAAGGCCAAACGGGTGGTGCAGATTTTCTGCGTCGGCGGAGTCAGCCATATCGATGCCTTCGACTACAAACCCGAACTCGAACGCATGCACGGCAAGTCCCTCGAAGGCAAGGGGGAAAATCTGGGTTTTTTCGGCCAGCCGGGAAAGCTGATGAAGAGTGTCTATGACTTCAAACAACACGGCCAGTCGGGTGCCTGGGTAAGCAGTCTGCTGCCCCATCTCGCCGGTTGCGTGGATGATGTTTGTTTCATCAAGTCGATGTTCGCCAAGAGCAACAACCATACGCCGGCGGCGTTCCAACTGAACAGCGGGTTCACCCTCAACGGCTTTCCTTCGATGGGCGCGTGGTTGAGTTACGGTCTCGGCTCGGAAAATGAAAACCTCCCGGCGTTTGTCGTGCTGCCCGATCCCCGCGGACTTCCGGCGGGCGGGTCGATCAATTGGACATCGGGCTTTCTTCCCGCGAACCATCAGGGTGTGGCATTCCGCACCCAGGGCGGTGATCCGATCCCCGACCTGCGCACACCGCCGGGCATTCTTCCCGCCTCGCGCGACGCGGACATGAAATTGCTCGCGAGTTTGAATCGGAAATTCGCCGCCGAACATCCCGATGACGGGGTTTTCGCCGCCCGATTGCGCTCCTATGAACTCGCCGCGCGCATGCAGGCCAGCATCCCCGAGGCGAGCGACCTCGACAGCGAACCGGAAAGCGTGAAGAAACTTTATGGCATCGGCGAACCTGCCAACAAGGGATTTTCCCGCAACTGTCTGATGGCGCGGCGTTTGCTGGAACGCGGCGTTCGATTTGTGCAAATCATCAACGGCAGCACATTCGTTAGTCCGCGCATCAATTGGGACGGTCATGAGAATGTGAAGGAGAATCACGACAATCAGGCGGCGACGATGGACAAACCCGTGGCCGCTTTGATTCAGGACCTCAAGCAGCGCGGCATGCTGGAGGATACGCTGTTCATCTGGTCCACCGAGTTCGGACGCAGCCCGGTGACCCAGGGTGTCGGTGCCCCCGGGCGCGATCACCACCCCTCGGTGTTCACCTGTTTCCTCGCCGGTGCTGGCGTCAAGAAGGGCATCAGCTACGGCAGCTCTGATGAACTTGGATATTTCGTCGGCGAAAACAAAGTGACCATGCCCGACTTCCATGCCACGATCCTGCATTTGTTAGGGCTCGATCACAAGGCGCTGACTTTCTATCACAATGGCATCGACCGCCGTCTTACCAACGTCGAGGGGGAAGTGGTTCGCGGCCTGTTGGCGTGATTGGCGGGAGACGCAGAATCTCATGCGCGGCGGAAATGTTTCGCCGCCAGGTGATGTGCAGCGCTTGTCGCCAAAGTCAACTCACTTAAGCCCCTTCGTGTGTTTGAGCACGAAATCGACGATCGGTGTCGGATCCGGCAGGCTGTGCGGACGGTGTCCCGCACCTGGTTTGCGGATGACCGTGATGTCCCCGCCCAACTCCTTGTAGCGTTTTTCCAACACCAGGGTATTGCCGTCGATGGGAACGACCCAATCGTGCATGTCTCCACAAACGACGAGAATCGGAATTTTCGCCTTGGCCATGGGTTCGAGGTTCTCATTCTTGTCGATCGGATTGCCCTTGTAGGCCCGCGCTTGTTCATCGTTCATCTTGTAGGCGGCGAGGACCTCCCCCCACTCGCGGCCGTACATTTTGACCAGCCTGCCCTGACTGCCGCCGCCGCCGCCGGGCCAGCTTTTGAAATCACAAACCGGCGCATCCAGATACATGCAGGCCACGCGGTTGGGATGGCGGATGCCCCAGTTGAGTGCATACAATCCACCGCGGCTGAATCCTTCCACGACCACCTTGGCGTTCAAGCCGTAGGTCTTGACGACATAGTCGTAGAAAACATCCATTGCATCGAGCGCGACCGGAGCTCCATAAAGCCCGCCGACGCTGATGTAGCCGACATGGAAGCCCTTGCCAAGCAGGGCGATGTCAGCCTGGGGGTCGATGCCAAAGAACTCGGTGCGCCAGATCCACGGCTTGCCCGCTGCCGGAGTCTTGGGAATCACCAGCATGGATCCGCGGCTAAGTACATCGAACTTGCGGATTTCGTAACCGTTCCATTCCTCCTTTGGCGCTTCCGGCTTTTTGGCGGGCTCCTCGGCAGATAGTGAAAGTGACGCTGCAAAGAGTGCGAGCAGCGGTAACAGTCGGGTGCAGAAAGTCATGGGATAAGAATTCATCGGATTAGGTGTCATGGGTTGCGGTGCGCCGGTTGAGTCGGACTGCCTCATCTACGTTTGCAGGAATCACCATTTTTCAATGTTCCGTCGGCACCGGGTTCGCGGACTTCAGACCCTTGAATCCCTCCATCATGGCCTTGAGTCCGGTGGTGAGTTTTTGCGCTGATGCCATGGTTTGATCGAGCTTTTCCAATTCCATCGCCGGCAGGTTGCCATTCTGAAAGGGCATTTCCGGTCGGTTCGAGTTCGCCTTGGCCGCCTCCGCCTGCTGCATCAGATCGTCGAGCTGTTTCTGCTGGTCTGTGCCGAGCACCGGCCGCAGTTGTTCGGCGAGCAACGGGTCGGTGATGTCCGATCCGGCACCTCTGCCCGACAGAGCGAAGCCGCTGACATTTTTCAGCACCGCCAGCGTTTCCTCCGATGCCTGTTTGTATTCTTCCTCGGTGATCTCCTTGCGCGAGTAGGCATCACCTGCGAGAATGGTCTCCATCATGCCGCCCGGGTCGTCGCGCATGGCTGTCGTGAGTTCCTTGACGGCATCCATGCGTTTGCCGACGCGCTCCGCAACGATATCGGCCACCCTTGCTTTTTGTTCTTCGGTGAGGCCGAGTTTCGCCGTGAGCGAATCGAGCGCCTGTTTGCTGGCAAGCGCCCTGGCGGACGTCGCTCCGCCGAGTTCGGCACCCATGTCGGCGAGATCCATGGCATCATCGAGCATGCCGGCCATGTCCTGGGTGATTTTTTTCGAGAGCTTGGTTTTGCCATCGCCATACTTCTCCGTCAGCTTCGCCCACGATGATCCTTCTTCACGTTTGCTGGAGGATTTTTTTCCTGCTGCTCCCGGAGCGTTCTCACCGGCACTTCCCAAACCCTGGGTTTGTGGAGCGCCATTCGATGTTGCTGTCACGGGACTCGACTTGTTGGCCATGCTGTTGCCGAGATAAACACCGCCTGCGAGAAGCGCGATTCCTGCGATGCCCAAGATGATTTTGCTTTTCATGTTTGTGGGAAAATTTCCGGCGTGAAGTTAATCGCGAAAGGGACCGCGTGCAAAGACAAAAAAAGCGTGGGGCAGTCGGGCAGTCGCCGCCGTGGATCATTCCTTCGCCTTCGCGGGCGAGGCCGGCACAGCGGCGGCATCGCCGAGCTTCAGCGTTGGGGTTTTGGCATCGGCGGAGATTTCCAATGCGATCCAGTGGCCGTTCATCGCATGCGACGGAAACCCACAGGCGAAAGCGAAATCGCCGGCCTCGTCCGCCACGAAGGAAAAGCTGCTTTTGCCATAGGCCAGGCCTTTCAAGTGGTCGGGGATCGCGGCACCCTTGAAGTAGGGCTCGGGCACCTGCAGTTTTTTCAGGCTGTCTTTTTCAATCACGATCAAGCTGTGCGGAATCGGACTGGGGTTGATGTAGGTGACATTCACCGTCCAGCCCTTGGGAATGACGTAGGTCGCACCGCCCTTGGCGAAGCCGTTGAAATTCATCCCGTAATTGACGTCGTTGAACACCGCGATGACCACCGCCTCCACGGTGTTCGGCTTGCTGCCGAGTCGCAGGAAATCCGCCGCCGTGATGCCTGCGATCATCTCCATTTTCCGGCCCTCGGTCACGGCCGACGCATGCTGGGAATGATCCTCTTTGGCAGGCGGTGGTTCGACAGCGAAGACGGGCAGGAAAAAAGGAACAACAGTGGCAAGGCGGGTGAACAAGGTCATGACGGGATAAATATCGAACAAAAATGGGAAAAGGACGGCGATTTTCGGTGGCGGCTTACTTGGCCTGCAAGGGTGCTTTCACAGCACCTGCGGGCACTTTGTCGGCGGGAACGAGTTTCCACAGCGCACCGCGTTCGCCGGTGTAGGGATCGACGGGACCGCCGTAGTTGGCACTGGCATGGGTCAGATAAATGTTGCCCTCTTCATCCTCGCCACCACTGGTCGGACGCAGCGGGGTGTCGAGATCAAGCAGTTCCTGCATCTGCCACTTGCCTGCTTCGTCTTTTTTCATGCCCCAGACCTTGCCGCTGCCCCAGTCGGCGGCGAAATAGATTCCTTCGAGCGAAGGGAAATCCTTGCCGCGGTAGATGCCGAGACCGATGACACAGTTGCCCTGGTCAACGTGGCTGTATTCGGCAATCGGCAGCACTCCCAGACGCGGATTTGTTTTGTCGTCCTCGATCGGAAACGTATGGCTGCCGCACATGAACTTCCAGCCGTAGTTTTCGCCACCCTTGCTGGCTGCCGGTTGGTGATCGATCTCCTCCCAATGGTTCTGACCGATGTCGGCGATGAACAGGTCCCCGGTCTTGCGGTCAAAGGAGAAGGTCCACGGATTGCGGATGCCGTAGGCCCAGATTTCCGGACGCGCCTTGGGATGAATCTGTGAGAACTGCTTTTCCGTCACCCCGAACAAGGTCATTTGCTGGAGTGGCGTGAGAAAGGGATTGTCCTTCGGGATCGAATAGGCGCGATCCGGTGTGCTGTGGTCGACATCGATGCGCAGCATTTTCCCTAACAACAAATTGAGATCCTGGCCGGCGCTGAGCACGTCGCCCTCCCAGCCGCCGTCGCCGACACCCACATACAGGTAGCCGTCGGGTCCGAATGCCATCTTGCCGCCGTGGTGGTTGCAATACGGGAAATCGATCTGCATGATCACCTTCGCGCTGTCCATGTCCGCCTTGTCGGGATTTTTTTCAGAAACCTTGTATTGTGTCAGCAGGGTCGCGCCATTGAACCAGAGGTCGGAGTAGGACACATAGAACAAGCCGTTTTCCTTGAACTTCGGATGGAAGGTGATGCAGAACAAGCCCTCTTCGAGAAAGGAACTGAGTGTTTTGTCCTTGAGATCGAGAAACGGTTTTTCCAACAATTTCCCATCCTTGACGATGCGCACCAGACCCGGCCGCTCGCAGACGAACAGGCGTCCGCTGCCATCGTTGGCCGAAGCCACATGGATCGGATCGACCAGGCCATCGGCGACCTTGACCAATTGAATCGCCGGCGCACCGGGAAGTTTGCCGCCGGGTTGTGCGGGTGCGATTTCGGCTGCATGGCAGGCGGAGGCGGCGCAAAGGGCCATCGAGAGTTTTGACATCGGGTTCATCTTGCTGGGTATGGTTGGATTTAATGGGTTCGAAGAGGAATCTACAGGTCCCTCGACAAATCGAAAATTAGGGATTCGATGTTGCGGGCGCAAGCAGAAAAATGGCGGACATCCCGCAACGCGCGGCAAAAAGGGAAGAGGTGCGCTGTTCGGAAGTGTCCTCTTGCCAACCACGATGAAATGAACCGACTTGCACCAACCAGCCACCGGCCGTTTTAAGCGATCTGAAGGACATCCCCCATCCACTCTGCTCTCCCACTGAAAACAGGGAAAATGCGTCGATCTATCAAGCGGGAAAAGCCCCAAGAAAAATCTGACATCCATTTTCCTGATAGACACACGCAAAACAACAAAACTCCTTGTCACAACGTCGAAAATTGAGTTGAATTCGTACGTGAGCCACAACAGATTTAACCCTGCGATAGCCTACGAATAAATTCTGTTCGCCCAATAATGAAATACATCCCTCCAATCGCGTTCACAGCAAGTAGCACTGAATTCGTGGAACTGTCGGACATCGAGCGATTCGATGATGGATCAGGCTATTGCGCACAAATCCGTATTGGATCTGGCGAGTATGCATGCCTTGGACGTCTATTCTATTTTGATGATTTGAAGAAGTTTCTGGGTGATTTGAAGGAGATCTATAGAGTGATCGGTGGTGTGGCAGAACTAAGGACAAGATACGAGAAGGAATATCTCCGGTTCGATATGGGTCCGAGTGGGCATTTGAATATTACAGGCATGCTAATGGATTATGGGGGATTGGAACGTGTCTTCCAATTTAGGTTTGTGGCCGACCAGAGCTACCTGCCGCCATTTCTTAAGGGCATCGAAGAAGCAATCAAAGTCTTGGAGCCATGAACAACGGCGAACAAGTCGGTGGATGCGACGGCGAGAAGCCCCGTAGTTAAACCAGAGTCCCCCGCGCCGACGCATCACCTTTAACGTTCTCCAAAAATCTTCCAACTGCAGCATTGACATCGTATGCGGTAGCATATACGGTATCGCTGTGATTCGAGCCGTGATTGACACGAATGTGCTTGTTGCGGCCTAGCGTTCATCCACCGGTGCCAGTCATGAGATACTGCTGGCTGCCGACCAGGGTGATTTTGAGGTCGCTCTGTCCGTTCCGTTGCTTGCGGAGTATGATGATGTCTGCCACCGCCTGAAGAGCGGGATACCCATCCCCCCTACAGCGGTGGACGCCGTGATCAATCGGATTGCAAAGATTTCCCGGCAGCAGGTCATTCACTATCTGTGGCGTGGCGTCCTTCCCGATCCGAAGGATGACATGGTTTTGGAAGTTGCCGTGGCCGCCGGTGCTACCCACATCGTCACATTCAACCTCAAGCATCTCAAACAAGCCTCGGAGTTTGGGATTTCTGTCGTAACACCCTCCGAGTTCTTGAACCTGATATGAGCACACTAAGCCTAAGAATACCGGATTCGTTGCATCGGACGCTGAAGGACGCGGCCGAGCAAGATGGCGTTTCCATCAACCAGTTCGTGAGTCTCGCGGTCGCTGAGAAGTTGTCGGCATTGCAGACATTCAACCTGATCACCCGGAAGGCGGCCAAGGGTTCTCGGAAGAGCTTCCTCAAAGCGATGTCGATGGTTCCCGCCGGGGATGCGACTGAAGGCGACGAGATTCCGCCCGGATACAAGAGGAGAAAAAAACGGTCCTCCTAACGGCTGACATGCCTCCCGTTCCCGCTGCCAAGAGTGCTACAACCTCAACCCTGTGTTCCCCCCTCGCCCCCGGCCTGGCGTAGGAGGACTCAAAAGTTCTGCAAAAAATCATCATTGATCGCGCAGTATCCAGGCGCTATGCTACTGCCATGATTCAGACAGTCTCATCGTTGGAAAGGGCTGTGGAGCAATTGGGACGCGAGGACTTAGCTGTCTTCCGCGAATGGTTTCTATCGTTCGAGGCCGCCGAGTGGGATGCGCAGATTGAGCGCGACATTTCCGCAGGGAAGCTCGATAAGCTCGCCGCTGAGGGAATTGAGGAGTTTTTGGCAGGAAAAACCCGCAGTCTTTGAATCATTGATTCATCACTCTATCGAACTGCCGACCCCATTCCTGTTTACGGCGACTGAACTTTTTCGAGGGTAATGCGACCGTGCGAATCCGGCCCCCAGTCGGTGCTGATGGCGGCGCGCAACGTCAGCGGCGCGTTTGAAAGGTCTTTCAGCTCCACGCGATAGACGTTGTTTTGTGTGCCTGCGCCGGTGAAGCCGAAATGCTTGTCAACCGCCAGCACTTTGCCGTCCTGCACGATCTCCACGCTGTGCATTTCGAGGCGGCTTTTGCCTTTTTCATATTGAAATGTCACTTCGTAAACGCCCGGCCCGGTGATGCCTTTTTCGATGGGCCACTCCACGGTGCCGGGTTCTCCGGTGGTGGGTTGCGTGCCCCAGCGGCCAACCAAGGTGCCCGCGGCCGGCAGCGGCTTGTAGCGCACGCCCAGCGCCGCCAATCGCGGCAGGTGCCGGCGTAACCGCGCTTCGAACGCTTCGTAGTTGCGCGCCTCTTTGGGCGACCAGACGACCTCGGAAAGCGCGACGGCGCGCGGGTAAACCAGAGCGTCGATCCGGCTCTCGGACGGATGGGTATCCGTCCACATTTGTGCCTGCGCACCCAGCACGTGCGCCGCTTGCGCATCGTTCAGCTCCGCAGGAACCGGCTCGAAGCTGTAGACCTTCTCCAGCGGCGTGTCGGGGTAGTCAAAATACGTCCATTCGGTGGGTGCCATCACCACATCGTGACCGGCTTTGGCCCCGGCGATGCCGCCTTTCATGCCGCGCCAACTCATTACCGTGGCACCCGGCGCGAGGCCGCCTTCGAGAATTTCGTCCCAACCGACCAGTCGACGGTTTTTCGTGGTCAGGAATTTTTCCATGCGCTGGATAAAATGGCTTTGCAGTTCTTCGCCGGTTTTCAGGTTCTCGGCTTTCATTTTGGCTTGGCAAACCGGACATTTGAGCCAGCGGTCTTTGGGGCATTCGTCGCCACCGATATGCACATAGGGGCCGGGAAACAGCTCCACCACCTGCGTCAGCACCTCTTGCAGGAACTCGTGGGTTTTTTCGTTGCCCACGCAAAATTGCCACGGACGCCCCTCGCGCGGCAGCGGACAATCGAGTTCGGGATAGGCGATCAGCGCCGGTGGCTCGTGTCCCGGCATGTCAATTTCCGGCACGATGGTGATGTGCCGCTCCGCGGCGTAGCGCACCACCTGGCGGATTTCATCCTGCGAATAAAATCCCGGCTTCACGCCCGGCCCGCGCGTGGCGGCCTCCAGCAGCTTGGGGCGGCCTTTGATTTCCATAGCCCAGGTGCCAAGGTCGGTGATGTGCCAGTGAAACACGTTGAATTTGTGCGCCGACATCAAATCCACGAAACGATAAACGAACGGCAGATTTTGAAAATCATGCCCCGAATCGAGCATCAGGCCGCGCCATACGAAGCGCGGTTTGTCTTCGATGGTCACGCACGGCGCGCTCCACGTCACGCCCTCGGCTTTTTGCGACGAAAAAATCCGCGCGGGCAGCAACTGCCGCAACGTCTGCACGCCGTAAAACACCCCGGCCTGCCCGGCGGCGGCGATGCTGATGCGCTGCGGCGTGACGCTCAGCCGATAACCTTCTTTGCCCAGGGAAGCCAGGTTCTTGTTCTGACTGAGTTCGATGACGGCTTTGTCTCTGTCGGGTGCGCTTTGCACCACCGTCAGTGCCCAGCCTGTGGCGGGTCTCAGGTAGTCCGCAAGCTGCCGCGCGGTGGCGGCGCTGGCCGCATCGGCAACGATCACCGTGTCGGCATCAATCGTGAAAGTGCCTGTTTTCACAATCATGTTGGCGGGCGCGGGCAGGATCGCCGGCAATGCTGCGTCGGGCGAAGTCGCAACGGCTTGTTGGGCGCGCAAAACGCAGGTCGGCAAGATCAGCAAAACGGCACATAAGGCAAAAGTGTGTTTCATGATGGTGAGTTTGAAAATGTCATGTCGTCGGTTTGCGGGGCAGCGCAGGTACGGTGCGGGTGGCTCAGCATGATACTTTGCATTCTTCCAGGTTCATACTCCGATTTCTCTGTCAAAGTCGCCGTGCCGTGGCAAAAGTCGTGATCAACGGAAAAATTCCAACAACTGGTGGATGTTTCATCCTTTCATCGGCTGCGGCCGGATGCCTTGGATTGTTCCAACAGATCTTTCAATTCCCTGACGATTTCCGGTTTTTCAAAATAGAGGTTTTTCGTCTCTCCGGGATCAGTTGCTAGATCATAAAGCTGTCCTTTGGCACCGGGCGCGGTATCGGGCAGAATGAAGCGTTCCAGCTCGGGATTTTTTTCATACCGATTGCCGCCGGAACCACTGTGATCGAGATACTTCCAATTGCCCCGACGAATGGAGAGCGCGGGCACATTGCCGAATGCCTGCTGAAGCATGTAGGGGCGGATTGCCACTGTGTCCTTGCCGAGGTAGGCCGGGAGCATGCTGGAACCATCTTCCGCCGCATCATCGGGCAGCTCTGTGCCGATGACCGCAGCTACGGTCGCCATCACATCGGTCATGCTGGTGAGCTGTGCGCTTGTCGATCCCGGTTTTACTTTTCCGGGCCAACGAACGATAAAGGGCACACGATGCCCGCCTTCCCATTGATCGCGCTTCACGCCGCGCCACGGCCGGGCACCGTCGTGCTGGTAATCGGCCCGCATGTGACTGACGCTGGTGGTTTCCGGTCCATTATCGCTGCTGAAAATCACCAGGGTATTGTCGGCCAGTCCGAGATTTTTCAATGTCGTCATCAACTCGCCGACGACGTAATCGAGCTCCAGAATAAAGTCACCGTGCGGGCCGGCATGGGATTTCCCTTTGAATTGATCCGCCGCGAATGATGGCAAATGCACCGCCTGCGATGCATGGTAGAGAAAAAACGGCTTGCCGGGGGAATTTTTCGCGTGCGACTCGAGGAACTCGCGACTTTTTTTCAGGAAAACCAGATCGATCTCCTCCATCGGAAAATTTTTCGCAATCATCCCGTCGCGGCAGTCGTTGGCATAAGGATGTTTTGGCAGCACGGTTTTGTCGAGTTTGGCAGTCGGTGGCACAGGCACGTGGTCGCCATCGATGAAGGCATATAGCCAATCAGTTCCGGGGCAACAGGCGGTGCCATAAAAACTGTCGAAGCCGTGGTCGAGCGGTCCACCGTCAATGCGATGGGAAAAGTCCACTCTCCCGATCGCCTCCGGCGCACCACTGTTTATCGCCCGTCCTTCCTTGTCGAAAAATGTCAGGCCGATATGCCACTTGCCGACAGCGGCCGTGGTGTAACCGGAATCACGCAGCATCCCGGGAAGTGTCAGCCGGGCCGGAGCGATCAACGAGGGCCCACCCACCCCGGTAAAAACCGTGCCGCCGCGCGGAACGCGAAAGGCCATTTGCCCCGTCATCAGGCTATAGCGCGATGGCGTGCATACCGTGCTTGCGGAGTGGGCATCGGTGAAACGCATGCCCTCACCCGCCAAGGCATCAATGTGTGGCGTGGACACTTTTGATTGCGAATTGCAGCATGAGACATCTCCGTATCCAAGGTCATCAGCGAGAATCAAAACAATGTTGGGCTTGATCGTTTTGCTAACAATTTCACCATGCGACACCACAGGACTCAGAGAAACAATGACCAAGAGAAATGATTTCATACGACAGGACGATCCGTTGAGAATCAATGACAAAAGAATGAGAGAACCGCTTCACATGTAAAGTGCAATCAGCGTGGGTCGGATCCACGGCGATCAAGCCAGGGAGATGCTCAAAGGCAGGGAAATTTCTCCCCCGGGAGCGCCCGCGTCCCGCAGGCTGCGTTCGGCATCCTGCCGGACGCGGATTTTCGCGAATGAACATGCCATAGTACCGCGATCGTTGCCTTTTGAACTGGGTTTGATGACTGTCGAAGGACCTTCCTGACTCACTCGCTTTGTTGGCGAAGGAAAGCGTGGGGTGAAGGTAGATCACGTAAGGGTGATCCGCGACCATCCCCCACCGGAACGCTCGGAAATCGTTCCCAGCCTTTTGATTGCGACATTCCTTGTCAATCATTTCCCTAACTTGATTGCCGTAGGGTCGGATCACTCGGGCTTTCCGTGCGGCGATCAAGACGGAGAAGTGAGGAGTGCCAGGTCAGCAGCGGGGTTTTAGACCAAATCCAACGCAGTTGTAGCCCGGCATGCGTGTGCGCATCGCCGCCTCTGTTTCCCCTTGCCGACGCTCGTGGCTGCGCAGCCACAACGGCAGTGTTTGCTTGAGACGAATCCCACCGGGCTGCTCGCTGTGCTTCCCTAGTTGCACGATTGCGGCTCAGATATCGCTGCCGACAGCTTTCCAACTGTTCTTTCTTACTCATGTGACTCCTGATTCCAGATAATGTTTGCATCCGGTGTCATTCTATTCGGCTCAATGCGGAGCTTCTCTCCAGCACCAGCGGAGATACATTCTCGACTGGCGCTGTTCTTTTCCCGGGAGATCGACCTTTTTTCTCGGGGGATCGACCTTTTTTCTCGGGAGATCGACCTTTTTTCTCGGGAGATCGACCTTTTTTCTCGGGAGATCGGCCTTTTTTCTCGGGGGATCGACCTTTTTTCTCGGGGGATCGACCTTTTTTCTCGGAAGATCGACCTTTTTTCTCGGGAGATCGACCTTTTTTCTCGGGAGATCGGCTTTTTTTCTCGGGAGATCGACCTTTTTTCTCGGGAGATCGGCTTTTTTTCTCGGGAGATCGACCTTTTTTCTCGGGAGATCGACCTTTTTTCTCGGGAGATCGACCTTTTTTCTCGGGAGATCGGGCTTTTTTCTCGGGAGATCGGCTTATTTTCTCGGGAGATAGGCCTACTTCATGACAACTTTCCAGACAAATGATCATTCTCATCGATCACTTCAAGTGCGTATATCAACCAGCAAACCCCAATCCGCGAATCGCCCGCCCAGTGAGCCCGATATGCCAATCGCGTGAGGCAACGCCTTATACGCGACGCGACACACGATACCCGAAAGTTTCCTTGCTATCACGGCGTTTTTTGCCTTTTCTATTCAAGTAAGCCACCCGCGTGATATCACCTTGCGGGTGCCTACTATTATAATCTGTTGTGCAAGTATCTGGGAAGTCACGTAACCTACAACACACTTTCATCTATGAATCATACACCCAATTGGGGTCTAGTTGAAGACGCCCTAGAGCATCTGATGCGTTCTGATGGATCCTTTGACCGCAGAGTAGAAAGCGACGCTCATCCATCGCCTGGAATCAAGTCGGCATATGGGCCTGTGTTTCTACGCAAGGAATCGAGTTTTGTAACTGCCTCTGGCGGTAGCGAAGGCGTGCTCGCGATGAAGATACTCGCTTTTGCTAATCACCGTGAATACGGAACCGTCGTGATCCCTATAGTTGCCACTGCCTTTGGTCGGTTCGAGGATTGCGTGGCAGAGATAGTGACCGAGCAGTTTCACTTGCACTATCTCGCAATAGCTGGTTGTTTGACTGCAAGTCCCCATACGATTCTTTTCCGGTTCTCACTTGAAGGCGCAGATGGCGCCCAGCCGTGGATGGCGCACTCAGGACGCCTAATCGTCAGTCAAGATGGCGCAGAGAGACTGTATAACCGTGTTTCGACAACTGGGATTGAAACTCAATTAATCAGTTCGATAGCGTTAGAGATGTCGCCGGCCTCCTATCACCGCTGTTACATTTCAGCGGCAATGTCCCCAGACGGCGCATTAAGTGCTAGTGTGATGCTCGACGACCAGAAGCTTCCGAAAGCCACGTCGCAGTTTGAAGCGATGGCGCGTGCGATCTTCGACGACACGGCAGAGTCAGGACATTTTCGTAGGTTTTTACTCCTCGCACCAGGGACTCCAATAGAATAGCACAACAAGTCGTGGCTCCTAACGGGCCATAATCCACTCAATCTCCTTCCATTTTCCTTTCAATCGCTCCCGTAGGAGCACTCAAACGTTGCAAAGAAAAAGAACCATGAAACTCGCACTAGCACTCCTCGCCACGATGGTGACTTCCGTATCTGCGTCTCTCCTCGGATTGACCTCTGTGAAGCAACCGCTCTACCTCATTGGTACCGACTCGGATCCAGTGATCCGCATCGCCGATGTGCCGTTTGTGACAAGGTGGTCGGATCCCGAATGGAGATTCACCGCTATTTGCCGACCCTTTGTTCCCGCGACAGATGGTTCGTGGAAAGAACCACAAGATGTCAACCTTGCCTCGCTTTATGGGATCACGGTTGTCGGCACCTCCAGAAAGGATTCCGTGGATATCGAAGTTGTTATTGACGCATCCAGGGCTGCGGTGCCACCTCGCTGCCCATTCACAGTCGAGCAGGTTGTGGATGCCGTCACGACATGCGTGAAGCTCATGTATCCAGCGAAACCGAAGGAAGAGGGAAAGCTGGAAATAAAAGTCATCTCCCCAAAGGAACAAAAATAGTTTCACTTTTGGGCGCACTGGAGTAATTAGAAGTCCGGCATCTTCGACACACATTTCGAGACACGTAACATTCAGCCACATGGAAAATGACGAATGAATCCAAACAACAATTGATCGTCTGGTGGGTCTTGTGGGCTGCCATTTTGTCCGGCTTGTTCGTGATCTATCACTATTTGGGCGGCACCGCGGCACCGTCGCGCTCTCCATCCCGGGATTCTTTGAGCTGGCTGGCGGGACTCGCACCGTTTGCGATATGCTTGATCATCAGGTGGTTGGTCCTCCCGCGGATCGGAAATGCTCAGGCTGCCCTTGCTTTGTTCATCTTCGGACTCGCGATTGCGGAAGCAACCTGCTTTCTCGGGCTTTTCATTTTTCCGGCACACAGGCAGGAGCTTTTTGCACTGAGCGTGCTCGGCATCGTCCAGTTTTTCCCGCATTTTGCGCGCCGCTTCTATGCATCGGACGACAAACGCCCCAACGCCTGACGCGAAAGAGCGCTGCGCCCATCGCGGAACAAGCCGGGAGCGATGGGAGTCGTTCTCCTACGCGTCTAGTGCACGTGACTTGAAACCGCAACGTTGGGTAGCCTGATCCAACCATGGATGCCCCTCAAAGGAGGGCACATCGGCCCCGGCATCCATTCAGGGAAAACATGCGCCTCCGCTTCTTGATACGGCAATCAAGTTAGGGAAATGATTGACAAGGAATGTCGCAATCAAAAGGCAGGGAACGATCTCCGAGCGTTCCGGTGGGGGACGGTCGCGAATCACCCTTACGTGATCTACCTTCACCCCACGCTATCGTTCGCCAAGAAAGCGAGTGAGTCAGGAAGGTCCTTCGACAGTCACCAACCCAGTTCAAAAGGCAACGATCGCGGTGCTATGGCATGTTCATTCGCGAAAATCCGCGTCCGGCAGGATGCCGAACGCAGCCTGCGGGACGCAGGCGCTCCCGGGTGAGAAATATCCCTGGCTTGATCGCCCTCCGCTTCCTGAGGGAAAAGAATCATTGGCATGAAAGTTCGCCGTGTGTATGGTCCGGACCTTGAGGAGCACATGAAGGCGCATTTCCCTATCGACAGCCATACCGCAGCGTTGGAAGCCGCACCCGTGGCGAGGGGAATGGTGTATGAAACCCGCAAGCTCCGCAAGGTCTATCAAATGGGCGCGCTGGAACTGGTGGCGCTGCACGGAGTGGATTTGCAGCTGAATGCCGGGGAGTTGATTTGTTTGCTCGGAGCCTCGGGCAGTGGCAAATCGACTTTGTTGAACATACTCGGCGGCCTCGACCTGCCAACCTCGGGCGAGCTGATTTACAAAGGCTGGCGGCTGGATGGCGCGGAGGACATCACCCTGACCATGTTCCGCCGCAATTGCGTGGGATTTGTTTTTCAATTTTACAACCTGATCCCTTCTCTAACCGCCCGCGAAAACATCGCATTGATCACCGCCATTTCGCAAAACCCGATGACGCCGGAGGAAGCGCTGGAGATGGTGGGCCTCGGCGAACGCATGGACCATTTTCCCTCGCAATTGTCGGGCGGCGAGCAGCAGCGCGTCGCCATCGCCCGGGCCATCGCCAAACGACCGGAGGTGCTGCTGTGCGACGAGCCGACCGGGGCGCTTGACGTGACAACCGGCATCGCCGTGCTCGAGGCGATTGAACGCATCAATCGCGAACTGGGAACCTTGACGGTGATCATCACCCACAACGCCGTGATCGCGGAGATGTCCGACCGGGTGTTGCACCTGTCCGACGGAAAAATCATCAACATCGAAACGAACCGCACGCGGCTGCCCGCTTCGCAGTTGAAATGGTAGAGGGAAACTGATGGACCCGCTTGACCGCAAATTGCTGCGCGAACTGGGCCGCATGAAAGGCCAGATTCTTGCCGTCAGTCTGGTGATGGCCTGCGGCCTGACGATGATGATCATGACCCGCAGCCTGATCCTCACGCTGGAATCGACGCGGGAAGCCTATTACCAGCAATTCGCCTTTGCCGATGTTTTTGCCTCTGTGAAAAGAGCCCCGCTCGCCGTGGCGGATCGAATGGCCGCAATACCCGGCGTGGCTGCGGTGGAAGCGCGCGTGGTGGTCGATGTTTCCCTTGATCTTCCCGAACTTGCCGCTCCGGCGACGGGTCACATCGTTTCGCTGCCCGAGGACGGCTCTGCTCAGAAACTGAACCGGGTGGTGCTGCGCAGCGGACGTTTCCCCCGACCGGATGAACGACGCGAAGTGGTGCTCGGGGAATCATTCGCCACCGCCAACCAATTGCAACCGGGCGATTCGTTGATTGCCGTGATCAACGGTCGCAAGGAAACGCTGGAAATCTGCGGCATCGGATTGTCGCCGGAATTTGTTTTCGAAGCACGGGCCGGTGAAACCCTGCCCGATCACAAGCGCTTCAGCGTGATCTGGATGAACTATCGCGCGCTGGCGGTGGCCTACAACATGGACGGCGCGTTCAACGATGTTTGCATCGATCTCGCCCCCGGCGCGCCGTCCGCACCGGTGATCGAGGAAATGGACCGCCTGCTCGACAACTACGGTGCCGGTGGGGCCTTCACGCGCAAGGAACAGCCGTCGGCCCAGCGGGTGGACGATGAAATCCGCGTGCTGCGGTCGCTTTCCTACATTTATCCGCTGGTGTTTTTGAGCGTCGCTTCGTTCATGGTCAATGCAGTGCTTTCCCGTTTGGTGCGATTGCAGCGCGAACAGATCGCGCAAATGAAGGCGCTGGGGTATTCATCCTGGATGGTGGGCCTTCACTATCTCAAATATGTCGCGGTGACGGGTCTGATCGGCACCGTGATCGGCGGCACCGGCGGATATTTGTTAGGTTCGAAGCTGCTGGAAATGTATGTGCAGTTTTTCGCATTCCCCTCGCTGGTTTTTCAAATGGACTTCGGTGCGCTCGGCATCGCCATCGCCATCAGCATGGGTTCGGCGGTGCTGGGCGTGCTCGCGGTCATCCGCCAGGCGGTGAGAATGCCACCTGCGGAGGCGATGCGACCCGAGCCACCGGCGGATTTCAAACCGTCGATGCTCGAACGCATCGGCCTGTCGGGATTTTTCACACCGGCTTTCCGCATGGCCTTGCGCAACATCGAACGCCGTCCGTGGCAGGCTTTTTTCACCTGCTGCGGACTGGCATTGGCCACCGGATTGATGGTTCTTCCCGGTGCGATGAGCGACAGCATCGATCACCTGCTGACCTTTCAATGGAACAGCGCGCAGCGGCAGGATGTGATCGTGTTTCTCAACGAGCCGTCCTCGAAAAAAGGACTTTACGATCTCGGCCATCTGCCGGGCGTGACCCGCGCGGAGCCGATCCGCAGCATCGGCGCGCGCTTGAAATTCGGCCATCACCAACGCAAGTTGTCCATCACCGGCATTCCCCGCGATGCGGACTTGAACCGGTTGCTGGATGAAAACGAGCACCCGATTGTCATGCCCGACGAAGGCCTGTTGATGTCGTCGATTCTCGCGGAAATCCTCGGGGCGCGGATCGGCGACGAGGTGCAGGTGGAAATGCTGGAAGGCCGGCGTGCGGTGGTCAACGTGCCGATCCGCGGACTGATTACCGATTTTGCGGGTGTCGCGGCCTACATGGACATCAACGCGCTGCAGCGGATTCTCAAGGAGGGCGACACCGTCAATGGAGCTTATCTCGCGGTCGATCACAATCGATGGGACGAATTCATGCGCAAGCTGAAGGACACTCCGCGCGCCGCATTTGTGATGGTGAAAAGCGACCAACTGGCGGCGTTTCGCGACACCACGGGAAAAAGCATCGGCATGCTCCGCACGATGTATTTCATCCTGGCGGTGATCGTTTCATTCGGCGTGGTCTACAACAACGCGCGCATCGCCCTATCGGAACGCAGCCGCGAGCTGGCGACTCTTCGGGTTGTCGGCTTCAGCCTTCCCGAGGTGCGCGGCGTGCTGGTCGGTGAACTCGCGACATTGGTGCTGCTCGCCCTGCCGGTCGGCCTGCTGTTTGGTCGTGGTCTGGCGCTTTTCATCATGTCTTCGTTCAGCACCGAGACCGTGCGACTGCCGATCGTGATCAGCACCGCAACGTATTCCATCGCCGCGATTGTCGTTTGCAGCGCCGCCATCGCCTCGTTTGCCTTGGTCAGCCGCTTGCTTGGCAAACTTGATCTCGTTGGTGTCTTGAAAGCGCGCGATTGATCGACTATCCTTTCCCCGCATTCCATGGCAACACAAGTCACACCTCCCTCTGAAGCCAGCGCCCCGTGGGCCAGCAAACGCGTGCCGATCGGTAAACACCTGGTCCGTCGCATGCTTTCCTGGCTTGGCATCATTTCACTAATCGCCCTGGTCGTGTGGGGATTGTGGCCGAAACCGATCATCATTGAGACAGGCGGGGTTTTTCGTTCGCCGCTCACCGTGCGGATTTCCGAAGAAGGAAAAACGCGCGTGCGCAATCGGTATGTCATGGCCGCACCTGTCGCGGGAAAAATGCGACGCGTGATGCTCAAACCGGGCGATGCCGTGGAGGCGGACAAAACCATTCTCACGGTGATCGAACCGGTGGCCGCTCCGTTGCTCGACCCGCGGGCGCGCGCACAGGCGGAAGCGGTGGTTGCGATGCAGGAGGCGGCGCGGAAAAAAGTCAACGAATCGTTGGACGCGGCGCGCACGCTGCAGAAGCGCGCGGAGTCCGAGCGCGATCGCATCCGCGCGGTGAAGAGCGAAGGCATGATATCGATGAGCGACCGCGATCGCATCGAGGCCGAAGCCTCGGTGAAAGCCGCGGAGGTGCGGGCGATGGAGTTTTCGCTGCAAGTGACCGAATACGAA
>Ga0209400_1001141_pt1 | contig 22222 bp, 24 predicted proteins | sample M_130807_EF_Meta_FD_187313 | JGI IMG/M metagenome (GOLD analysis project Ga0209400, IMG submission 187313) | Freshwater microbial communities from Lake Montjoie, Canada to study carbon cycling - M_130807_EF_MetaG (SPAdes) (version 2) | ecosystem: Environmental > Aquatic > Freshwater > Lake... | reverse complement strand
AAGCTTGAGCGGTTGGGTTGAAGGCGTATGATCGAAAACGGACGGGTGGCAGAGCGGTTTAATGTACCTGACTCGAAATCAGGAGTAGGGGAAACCCTACCGTGGGTTCAAATCCCACCCCGTCCGTGTCTGCGAGGACGGGGTAAGTCTTTCATCCTGGAGGGGTAACTAGATTTGCGCAGGGGTAGGTCTTCCGGGGCGCAAATCCCACCCTGAATTTCTGATCGGGTTCCGAGTCTGCGAGGACGGGGTAAATCTTTCATCCTGGAGGGGTAACTAGATTTGCGCAGGGGTAAGTCTTCCGGGGCGCAATTCCCCCGCTTATGCGGAAAGCCAGCCCATCGCGGAGCGAGTAACCAGAATAGAGAGGGGCAGGTCTTAGGGGCCCAATCCCACCCCTTTTAAAATTACGCCGTGACAGCGTTTTAGGACTCATTTATCAATTTTACCCCCTTCGGGATATTGTGATTTCTTAAGCAGTGTGCTTAATTGCTAAGATATGCGAAAGCATGTGTGGGCCTTATCTTGTTTTGTTCTACTGTTACTTAATCAGAATAATGCCTCAGCTCAGCAAGCTATTGGTTGGCCTTTAACTTTGCCGGTCCGTCCGACGTTGCCACTCCCATTGCCGAGTATCGGTGGATATCTGGTCTCTTGGTCGGTATCAGGGGCAGCGACATCAAGTCAGATTTACTTAAATCCCTCGGCTGTACCAATGGTTGCGCGTTATAATATAGTCAAATTCTGTCCCGCTCTAGCTTCAGGTGCCAGTGGCACCTACGCTGCAGCAATTAATACTTCTGGTCGTGCAATTGTTTGGTCAAGCACGGGAATGCCTGGTCAATTAACATCAACAGAGAAAAGTGTCCCAAATGGAGCATTAAGTGGAGTCAGTGATTTGGTGGTTACTTCTTATATGAATCCTATAGTGTTAGCACTTAAACAAGACGGAACACTCATTGCTTGGGATCCATCTAGCGAAACGCTAGTGCAACTACCGAGTGAGTTGCAGAACGATATTGTGGCTATATCAGCACCTACAAGTGGTGCGCCTCAAAATGGAATTCTAGCTTTAAAAAGCTCTGGTTTAGTAATATCTGCAGAGATCTCTCAGTCTGGGGGTTGGCCTCAAGTTAGTTTTTCGTTAAATTTAAAACCTGTCCCGCCCGAAGCTCAATTAGGCATAGTAAAAATATCACATGGCGAAAACGGTGTGCCTTATGCCTTTAGAGAAGACGGGAAAGTTATTTCCTGGAATTCAGGTATTATGGGCAACGAGATCAATTTACCTTCAGAACATAATTCTGGGGTTGTTGATATTCAGTCTTCTGTAGCACTTTTGCAAAATGGAAAAGTAATCGAATGGGATGCTGGAAATCTGAGAACCACTACTCCATCTGAACTGAATGCTAACGTAGCAGCAATAGCGATACCTCTCTGGGGTTCGACTAGGATAGCCTTAACCAAAGACGGAAAAGTATTAGGCTGGGATATTCAGGGGAATATTCGCGATGTTCCGTCTGGATTGAATAGCGGCATTGTAAAAATTGGGTATAAAGATGGTTCGTATTGGGCGCTTACGAATCAAGGAAGAGTAGCTACGTGGCAAGATAGTGGGGCTACAACTTTCACCCTTATGCCCTCTCCGGCCTCTATTCAGGGTGGGGTTCTGTCGTTCTATGTAGGAAATACTACAGGCACTTCGCCTCATTTCGCAATTGTTGGAGAAGACCAAGCTGTAAGTGTGTATTGTGGACTGCCTCTTGATGTCTTGGCTGATCTTGTAGCCAGAAGAATCGGACTTAACCCATTGAATTATGGATTGGCTCCGAAAACATACGTTGATGATGTGGCCGGAGCGGCCCAAGCCAGGGGAGTTGCATCGGTCACCCAAAATCCACGGACCTACAGTCTTTACACCCAGAGCGAATACCAAACGAGTCAGGCCACCGGGGTGAATGCTGTGCTGGCATCTCCCAATGCATGGAGCCTTTATACCGCCGGGCAAATTCAGGATATGTCGATTGGAAATCCTCTTCTCACAAAGAATCAAAACGGAACCTTTGTTCTTAACTATGACATCGAGCAAAGCAACGATCTTAAAACATGGACCCCTTATCGGGTAAAGGCAGAGGAGCTCACTGGTCTGCCTACGGACAAGGCGTTTGTGCGGATTAAAGCGAAGCAGTAGGTCTGCAGTCCCCGGCTCCTCCCTAACCTCCAACAAATTCCAGCAGCCTGATTGATATGAGTTCAGGCTCGAAGGGGGTTGGTAATTTTGGTAGGATTTTTGATGGGGAATGCGGGAAGTTGATCCCGTGACAGTTTTGCGATAGAAAACTTGCAGGTCTTGCGATTCGGGCGAGACAAGCAACAGCTTCGAGCTCAAAAAACATTTGTTTGAACTTATATTTAATTATTGAAAAACAACTCCTCTTAAATTAAATCTACTCGCGTGAAAAATCTCCCATCATTTCTTTGTGGAATTCTCTTTGCCTGTTCCGCAAAGGGTGCGGATACCTTTGCTATAAATGGAAAAGACATTATTGTTCCGGCACCAGAAGGCTTTGTCCGTGTCACAGATGAAATGACCGGGCTAAAACGATTCTTCCAGTATATCCAAGACCCTGGGACTGATACTCTTGCGCGATATATATCGGAATCCGACGTTCCCGCTGCAATGGCGGGTGAAGTTGTCAAGCTTGACCGGTATTTTATTGTTAAAATAAATAAGCAACTTCGGAGTATAACGATGGGAAAGGAAGACTTCTCTAAGCTTAAAGAAAGAGCGAAAAGCGAAAACAAAAACATGTTTGAAGAGGTAAAGTCAGAAATTACCCAGCACGCCAACAAGATAAGCCAAGGAATCAGTCAAGAATTTGATATAGACTATGCCACAAACATATCATCGATAGTTCCACTTGATCCTCATTACGAGTCAGATAACGCATTTGGTTTTTCCATGTATATGAAGCGTCAAGATACTGTTGGCTCTCAAAAGATTAAAACAATAATTTCTGCAACCGCTATATTTATCAATACTTCTGGCACACTCTTGTTCTTATATGGATATGCCCCTCAAAATCAACTTGAGTGGACAAGGAGTGCTTCGACAAAGTGGGCGGAGAGCGTGATAGCGATGAATACTCAGCCTCCATTAACTTCACCGACCACTCAAGGGCGAGGATTTAATTGGGGGAAGATTATTGCTAAGGGATTAACTGGTTCAATTGCTTTTCTTTTAATCGGCCTGATTGGAGGCGCGATAAGCCATTTCGATAAAAGAAAAACGAGCAAACATATTACAGAACTAATTTATATTTCACGTAATGGGCAGGATGAGGGCCCATATAATGCACAACTAATTCAACAGATGCTTGCGGATGACAGCATTGATGTGAATACTCTCGCATGGAAGGAGGGGTTGTCGGAGTGGATTCCGTTAGCTCAGATTCTTGGCTCCGTTCCGCCCGAGCCCTAAGGCATCTCAGAGCGTTTGCGTGGGCTTTCTATGCGAGCTTCAGCTTTTGCCTTGGCCGATTCAGCAAGGGCAAAGGCTTTTAAGACTTATCAAACTCCAGCCTGTATGAAAATCTTCCTTTTAGTCTCCTTTTTTGCAGTCCCCTGCATAGCCCAAGAGCTAGCCGTTGGTGGCGAATATCGCCTCTATCGTGATGGTAAACCCCGCATTTGCCGTATCACAAAATGGCTTGGCGGAAGCTTCTATGAGGCCACCGGAAGGGATAGCCAACCCCCGATTTGGGGTCCGGCTGAACGTAAAGACAGTAAGGGCAACCCATGGTGGCCTCAATACATTTGGAAAAAAGAGGTTGAAATAATCAATTTAGATCAATTCGGGAGAGTTGTGTTGTTGCGCAAGCCAAACGGAGACAAGCCGGACAATTGGAGGCCCCATATCTGGAATACCCAATGGATGCCGGACTCGGAAAAGAAGTAGATCCCGTGACAGTTCGTGACAGCATAGTCACAAGTCGAATCAATTTCTCGCACAATGTCGCAATATAAGTCCTTGATAGTATTGATAATCAACTAGTAGCGAATAGTTTCAAATCCCACCCCGTCCGAGTCTGCGAGGACGGGGTAAGTTCCAACTCGCCAGAGGCGATATTTGATTAGCGCGGGGGCAGGTCTGCGGGGGCGCAAATCCCACCCCGTTCGCGTATCAGGGACAATTCATTTGGCGTCATCGTCTGAGGGGGAGGGTCCAAATCCCCAAAGGGAGAAATCCAAATCGTTCTCCCTTTTCGTCTGAAAATCAGCCGGCTGGCCTTCCACCCAAAGATTTCGGATTTTGGTCATTCGAGGGGACTGAATGAGCAGGGCCGGGGCGTACTTGCCCTTACCCATCAACATCTCCTCGCCGTTGGCTCCAAGAAAGATCACCAGATTGTCCTCTTCCGTTTTTTTGTTGGATAGATCTCCGAACTGTTCCCGCCAGACAGTTTGGGCTCTGCCTTCGGTCCAAGGGCTCTTTCCGCTGAAATAGCGGATCTGAACGCACTCTCCGGAGAGAAAAAGGTACTGGGCCTGACGCCCGGTCGTAGCCTTGTCCTCTGCCACGGCTAAAACAAAGGTCCGATTGTACAGCAGGGTTTCCCGCACAACTGCGAGGTTCTTTAAAATCTTAAGATCCGTCAGCGACTTGCCCAACTCAGCAAAGGCCAACCCTGTCCCTAACATCCAGATACACGCAAGAAACAAGCCTCTTCGCATCCATCTACTATATTCTGTTCTATCAATTCCGTCGACTCGCGCAGAAGCAGGAAAATCGTATGCCATTCGGGCTAGTTGGGAAAACCTTCCCGATAGCACATTCTTATCAATGATTTAAAAAGCTTAACATGAAAACCATCGTTGATGCATTTATCACAAAACCTAAGCCCTATGGCGTTTCATTACCTTCTTGGTCTTTGGCATCGAGTTTCTTCTTTTCTTCCGCGCTGGATTCTTCGGATGTAGTCTGAGCCGACCCTACTGAAGATGCGTGTGTCGATTCACCGGTGTTCCGTGCTGATTTGACATCTTCCTTATCGCCTTCACGAGCAGCAGCATTATCTATTTCAGTGCTTGAGACCTCTGGGGAAGATCTTCCTGCTTCGCTCTCTTTGGAGATGCCTTTCTGTCCGGTACTTTTAAAATCTTCTATTGGTCTTTTACCCTGACTTTCTAATGAGTCTGATTGGGGAGTGATGGTTGCCGTGGCATCCTTTGATGGAAGTTCGGAATCTTTTCTACCTGAAGAAATATTAAAACTAATTATTTGGCTTAACCTGGGGTCGCACTTTTTGTAAATTCTTGTTGTAGTCATCTACATTTTCAATCTTGTTTGCATCCATAAGAAGAAATGCTTTTTGTTGTAGTCGAAAATTCTCATTTTGCTTGGCGCTTATGATCGACTGGATTCTGGACCGTTCGCGCGAACCCTCAGAGTTCATTACAGAGTATTTTCTTTTTTGCTCTTCAAGCATTCGTATCTCCTGTTTGTTGGATTCAATCTGACTCTTTACGATATGATATTCAGCACCTCTTGTGACACAGTCATACTTTGCATAAGTTGTTTGGGCAATGAGTGGAGGAACAAGAAAAAATAATGCACTTAAGAACGTGGTAACTAGTCTTCTGTACAGATAACATCCCATAAGACATCAGATTGAATAACGTGTATTCGCTTAATTACAACACCAAACCATTACCCCTAGAAAATACTACAAACACGTGTTGGTCAACAGTATGCATGGCTTTATGAATTGAAGTAACCCACTGTCGTTATTCAAATAACTTCTTTTAAGTCTTAATAAACGCGATTATCGTGAATCATTAATCAAAAGGGGATATGAAAAAATCGAGAAGAGCCTCACAAGGAAGTAATAAGCTCATTCTAGCTTTCGTAACGGTTTTGGGTATAGCCACGCTTTTATCTATCATTTTTACAGACAACATCCTTAAAAAAATCGGTACAAATGAGCAGAGTATCAATATCGAAAGATTTTTAACGAACTCCACAAGCTTTGGCGGTGAAACATATAAAATTACTATTAAAATCGAAGATCTTATTTTAACAAATGAAATCTGCGGCATATACGCAGTTAAACTGAATCAAAATACAAATCATGTGAAACTAGGTCTTTTAATACCAAATAACTGTTACACTCAAGGGGTCTGCAAGGGGCAGCAATTTGGTGTCACGGCGGCTATATCCTCCAAAGGATTTCTAGTGGCTAAAAAAATCGAAAAACTATAACTCTTACGAATAGAGTGCGATTCCATATGTCTATGAGTAGGCATCTTTTCAGCTGTTTCTCCGCAATTCTTTTTGCTTCCAGCACAATCAACTTGGGAGGGGAGACTTCCACAAGTGGCTTAAAAAAACAGGAATATGAGGTTCTTTGGAACGGAGAGAACTGGGATAGAAGAGAGTTTCAGGAAAGTGAAATCGAGAGCTTTCTAAATTCAAGCCCTGATGTTAATATAAAAGCTGAACTATATTGCAATTCATTGTCCGCATTATCGGTCGTAAAGCCCGATCATACGACTGGTATTGCCAACTCTCAGCATGTGCAGAATCTAATTCAGAATACTCCCTGCCCGCAATTAGACTGGCATCTCGTAAATGCGATCCAGTTTTATGAAGCGCTTCAAGTAACTCATTCAGAACTAAAAAGAAAAGAAAGGGTCCTCCAAAAAGAGGCTAAGGATGATGAAGAAGAGCTACGAAGATACGAATCCCAAATACGTGGCAGTACTATTCTTCCACAGAGAATTGAGGAATTCCTGAGGTTGCGTAGGGAAGTTCAGGAGAAAAGGGAAAAAGAGCGGGGGAAAAGAAGCGCTGATCTGAAAAGAAGTGAGGCACAATTCATTGAATGCGAAACTCATATTAAGCATGAAATATTGTCCTATCTTATGCTTATGTTCGCCATCAAAAAACTCGAAAATGTGTTGATGGCTTATGCACTATGTAACGCATATTATCCCGATCCGTCGGGCTATGAAACGATCTGGAAAACCATCTGTAAAGAAAAAGTGGACATTGCGAACAACAAAATCTTGTCTGACATCCAAGAAAAAACCCGGAATAAATCTTTTGGTAAAGCCTTCATTCGAGAAGAACTGGTAAATGTTGCTTCCCATTTTACAGAGCGAATCTCAAGCATGCCTTCATCCCCGAAGGTTACTTATCAGAAGGCGCTAACTGAAGTCCAAAGAATCTACAATCAAACAACTGAAATAACGAATGCAATTCGTAGGAAGGAGTTGAAAAAGGCCTTAAATCTTCTGAAAGAGTATTATCCTGATAGCTCGGCGCTTTTGGCATTCGCTAAAATTAGTTATGAGGACAGAATTCTTTTACTAAGCTTTATTGAAGCCTGTCGAAAGTCAGAGGAAGCATTAAGGAATGGAGACATAGTTAAAGCAAAAGCTGTTCTTTTTCATATTAAGGAGTTGTCCATCGATTTTGATTTAGCATCCGCAATCCGTGAGGCCAATAAAAAGGAGGCCGAGATTCAGGCATGTCTTAGGAAAGCATATGAGGCAGCTTCACGAGGCGATGACAAAGACCTTGATCTTCAAATAGAAAGTCTTAACAAAATCGCTTCCGGCAACATCTATGTCTTTGATCAAATAAAAAAAGCAACTGAACTAGGGCTTATTCAAAGAAACAAGCTCATTGAACTGGATAAACTGTTGAAAGAATGGGATGTTAAAAAGATATACAACTGGCAGAAGTCGCAGAACAAGCTGCAAGATAAAAACAGACAACAAAAGCTCGAGGAAGCTATTGAACAATATCAGAACCAACAAGCTTCACTTGAAAAAGTTAAGGCTATTGCCGCGCTTCCAGGTGGTTCTTATGCGGCATGGGAGGAGGCCGATAACGAGACAAAAAAGGATCCTAGAAATGAAGAGCTTATATTGTTTCAAAAACAACTTGCCTTAAAAACTACTTCATACGTGGAACCGCTTCAAATTGGGGATTCCATGAATGCCGAAGAGAAAACAGGGTCTGCTTTCTATTATTATCTTGTAGCCGTGGACGCCTACCCGGAGGGGAAAAAGGCAAAAGATAACCTACGCAAAATAGCTGAGGAAGTTGCTGCTCAATACAAAAATAATCAATACTAGAAATGAAAACGGAGTATTCTTTTTTCACCTTTTTTCAGTCTTTTTTCTCATGGAGAAAAAAGAACGGGGTTTACCTTAATTAAACTACGTATTTTCTGCCATGCTTCCTTCTTCATATTTCGGCATAGCATCTTCATGAAGAAGCTTATTGGCCTCCAGCGTTACTTGGCCCTTTTTCTGTTTCTTGTTCTCTGCCCAAAGTTTCAGGAAGATAGTCTGCTGGAAGCCAGGATGAATCAGATGCGGAAAATCTTTCGGGAGCTTAAGAAGGCCATGTCAGCTCCAACTGATGCCGACAAGCGAAGTCCCTTTTGTGGGAGACTGATCTAAAGACTGCCATCGAAGAATCCAAAGCCCTCGAGCCTGAAAAGGCCTCGAACATACCGGCAGATCAAAAGACGGCTTTTCTTAAGAGTTACAAGAACAAGATGGATGAGTTGGTTGACGAAATCGTTTCACTGGAGAGAGCTATCGAAGCGGGCAAGTGGGATGATGCAAAAGGCCCTTGTGGGCATGATCAATCAGTTGCAACGAGAAGGGCATCATAAGTACCGCAGTGATAGCAACGAGCCCTAGACCTTTAATGCGGGGTAACTTGGAGAGATAATAATCGTGAACTGGCCCTCCGTGATTACTTTTTCCAAGTTAGGGGGGAGGGGCTAGGTTCAACCGATTCGATACAAAAAAGGGGGCTGTTTAGGGGTAGATACAGGCTTAATGGATTGGTATACCACGTGGGAACTCTATGATGTATTCATGAAACAAATTCTTTTTCTTGGACTAATCTGCGTTTTCAACTTGAGTCAGGCGGAGAGTTCCGATCCAAAATCTAGGACTCATTCGGACTTAAAGCCGGTGGCGGTTGATTCACTAATCGTGGATGTTCTTTCCGATGATGTCAGTGACACCTATGTCAGCAAAACGACCTTCTCCGAATCGGAATTGTCAAATGTGGTCAAAGCAGGAGCGAAGGTTGTATCCGGGAAAACTCTTCTCGTCGCCAATCTTGGTTATGGTCTCCGGTTGCGTACCAAGGCGGGGTCGACTGAACACGTGCTTCTTTTCGACACGGGAACCGAGGGACAGGCCTTCCTTCATAATTGCAAGGCGATGGGGGTCGATCTAGGAGGAGTGGAGGCCATCGCGATCACCCATGGGCATTGGGACCATATGGGAGCTTTACCCCAAGCCATTCCGGCGATTGTGGCCAAACGTGGCCGTGGGAATGTTACGATTCACGTGAATCAGGATATGTTCGTGGAGCGTGGGGTGGAACTTTCCAAAAAAGAAATTATCCCGGTAGAAGAAGTGATCACCCAAAGTAGTATGGAGGCTTTGGGTGCTAAAGTCGTGAATGACCCTCACGCGAGGGGTCTCTTAGATGAGCATTTTTATTATAGCGGGGAGATTCCGCGGGTTTCCTCGTTCGAAAAAGGGCGTCTAGATCACCTGTGCCGATCGAGCCATAGTTCGGCTTGGCATCCAGACCCCTTGTTAATGGATGAGCGGATGGTGGTGGTGAATGTGAAAGGGCTTGGTTTGGTTGTTTTTAGCGCTTGTTCGCATGCTGGGATTGTGAATGTTTGCACCGAAGTGAAGAGGCTCTTTCCAGATATTCCCATTTATGCGGTCATGGGGGGGCTCCATTTGGGGGGAGTGATGGAAAAGATTATCCCACAGACCGTTCAGGGGCTAAAGCCGTTTGATATTTCTCATATCATCACCGGGCACTGCACAGGATGGCGGGCTCTTCATGCTTTGGCCAATGCGTATGGGGACCGTGTCAGTCAGTCCGCAATCGGAACAACCTATACTTTCGAGAAGAAGTCTTCCCAGGATACTGCTGGAACCGCAAAGGCAAAATAGGGTCGATTAGGTTTCATGCCCGAATTTTTCGGGTGTGAGGTCAAGGTTCAGGTTCGAGTCCGGAGAAGTGAAATCAGAGCAATCGATTCGAACTACTTACTGATGTGATGGATTGGCTTGCCGTTGGTGTCCGAAAGCATTCCAAAAGCACCTAGGCAGTACCCCTTGGTTTCAGCGCCTTCGATTCCACAGCGGGTACAGGTAAAGAACTTGCCCGTACCCGCACTAGTTTGCGATGGGGAACCGTCCTCCGCTTTTGTGGGTTCAGAGCCGGTAGGGGATGTTGCGGCCGTGCCGGAGCTTGTGGAGGATCCCCCCGAAGATGATGCTCCAGCGGAAGAAGACGAGGCCGAAACCTGTGATGTTGAAGCGGGGCTACTGATGCTCTGGGCGCTAGATTCGTAGTTGTTTGCCGAAATATTTTTAACTCCGGATTCATATGAGCTCTTGGGAATATTTGCGACACTCGATTCGTAAGGGTTGTTGTTTGCGATTCCCTTCACTTGGGCTGAAGCCAGTGAGGCGAACAGGATGGAGAGGGGGGTGCTGAGAAGGAGATGCGTTGCTGATCTGTGCATGGGACTATTTGGCCATATTTCTTAATGGAAACAATCAAATAGGAGGGTTTGTGGGAGATCCAATTCGGACTTGTCGGGGGAAGGGGGGATGCCTCAGATTAATTCCAATGAAAAAAACCACTCTCGTGCTTGCCAGCCTACTCGCGGTCAATGTATGGGCCCAGAATCCACCACCACCTCCCCTTGATAACGGAAGCGATTACGACGGCTATCCCTACGACGGGTATTATTACGCTGGAGGATATTACGGATATGGTGGCTACGCCGGAAGAGGTCGGGATTGGAACAACTATTCCGATGGTCGGTACCAGGATCGAGGGAATCATCGGGGTGCTGACCGGGCCCGTGGTGGTGGTCGCCGCTAGTTGATTTCTTCGCGTACGTGAAACTCATTCTCCAAGATTTCTTGGAGGGCAGCCGTTGCTGCCGATAGTTCCTTCGCAAGGAGCGTGGATGGTGAGTTGGCGATCGCTACGGCACATCGTTGGGCAAGACCCTGGGAGGGGTTGGTCTCTGTAATCTGTTCGATCATCTCTTTAATTTCTTGAATCTTTTGCCGGGTGGTTTGGATGACATGTCTGGATTGGGTTTCGGAGACTTCGCCTGAGGTGACTCGGCGGATTTGTCGGCATTGAAAGAGCTGGCACCGATGGGGTCGACTCTCGTAGATCATGCACTGGTTATTCTGATGGGCAGAGCACGGTTGACGAAAGGTGGTAACCCCCTTCTTTCTTTTTAGAATCAGGCCTAAAGAGGAGAGAGTACGAGGGGAATCGTTGGTTTGAAGGGTAACCGAATGAAAAAGCGTTCCATCACAACACATCCCACAGTCTGCACATAGGGATTTAATAACTTCGGGGGAAATTGGGTTCACCAAGGAAAGCTAAAACAAAAAACCGGCACTGACGATCAAAGGTCAGCACCGGCTGTTTGTTTCGTTCCCCGATTATGCTCGGGTGAATGAAGTTAACTCTTTGCGCAGGCTTTTTTGCAGGCTTCGGAGCCTTCAGCGTTTCCACACTTCGAGCACTTTTTTGCAGAGGAACTGTGGTTGGTATCATCGGAACCGCAGTGACCACAGTGGGCGTATACGGGGGTAAGGTTTAGGGCCAGAAGGGTTAAGGTAAGGATGATGTATTTCATGTAGTCTTCTATACTTTGAGTTTCCAAAGAGTCAAACACCTCTGACCCCATGTAAGATTGTGGGAATGAGGATGCAGGATTGCTATTTCTGAGGTTTGCGGAGTTGATCTCCGATGAAATTTAAAAGGAGTAGCGAACTGGCGAGTGCAAAGGAGGGAAACACGATGCACCACCAGGGAGTATGAATGGGATTTAGTAGAGATGCTCCATCCGCCAAAAGGGTTCCCCAACTGGCGAGCGGAGCCTGCACGCCAAGACCTAGAAAGCTCAAAAAAGATTCCTCAAGAATCACTGCAGGCAGAGCCAGGGTCAAATAGGTCAACACAATCGGCAAAACCTGAGGAAGGATCTGCCGGATGAGAATAGTGGGAGTGGTTTGCCCGATGAGGCGAGAGGAGAGAACAAAGGGGCGTTCCTTGATGCTAAGAACTTGAGACCGAACGATCCGGGCCAGAGTGAGCCATTCCACTAAGCCCAATGCAACGAAAAGTAGAAGAAGGCGGGCATGTGGAGCGAGGAAGGCAAGTGGGGTCGCATCGAGAAAGCCCTTTAGTTTTAGGTCAAAAAGACTGATCAGTACGATCACGAGGACAATGCGGGGGAGGGCGTAGAGTGTATCCACCAAGCGCATCATAGCATTGTCGATGCGACCGCCCAGATAGCCAGCCGTCAGACCATAAGCAACGCCGACAAGGAGGCTGACGGAGGCACCGACGAGGCCCACCAACAGGGAAATTCGCCCTCCGTAAAGGAGCCGGGCAAGCAGATCACGCCCATGAAGGTCCGTTCCAAGCCAGTGAGCGAAACCGGGTGAGGCGAGGCGGGCGGAAGAGACCTCACTTACCCCATACGGACTGATCCATGGACCAACGATGGCCGCGGCACCGATCAGAATAAAAGCGATGAGGAGAATGCGAAGTTTCATGAATCGAGGCGGATCCTGGGATCCAAAAGAGCCGTCAACCAGTCGGCTACCAAATTAAAGAAGAGGAGAAATGCGCAGTAGACGAGGACAACCCCGGATACCAAAAAGACATCACGGTTGATCACTCCACTGACAAAAAACTGTCCAACTCCCGGAATGGCGAAAGTCTCTTCAATGAGGAGGCTGCCCGTCAGGATGCCCGCAGCGAGGGGGCCGGCATACGAAATCAAAGGTAGGATCGCGGGTCGAAGAGCATGGAGAAGAACAAGCCTGGTTTCAGAAAGGCCCTTGGAACGACCTGTCCGAATGAAATCAGATCCGAGAGTTTCCAAGAGGCCGGATCGGACAAGGCGGGCGCAGACGCCGACGAAGGGAAGAGCCAGGGCAAAGGCGGGTAGAACCAATTGACTGGGTTCTCCCCATCCGGCAGGCGGAAAAAGGTGAAAGTAAAAGGAGAACAAAAGAACGCTGGTAGGTGCGAGAATGAAAGTCGGGATAGAAAGGCTGAGGATGGCTAATCCATTAAGGATGGATCCAGCCCGGTCCTGATTCCGGGCAGCTGACCAGGCTCCCAAGGGGATGCCCAGCCCAATGGAAATAAGAAAAGAAATTGAGCCCAGCAAAATGGATCGAGGAAGGGATTGTCCGATAATTTCGACGACACTTCTGCCTCGGTATTTCAGGGACTCTCCGAGGTCCCCTTTAGTAATTTGTGACAAATAGCAAAAAAGCTGGGTGGGAATGGATCCGGTCAGACGATACTTCGACTCCAGCATTTGCTTTGTGGCAGGATCCAGAGCCCGTTCGGAGGAAAAGGGAGAGCCTGGAGCAAGGCGAATCAGGGTGAAACAGATCACCACAACGGCCACACCGACCGGGATGGAGGATAGAAGACGACGGAAGATAAAAGTTGTCATGCTTCAGGGGGTCCGTTTTGTGATCTCTGAAAATGAGTGTTCATCGATAAGGTTTGGGTAAAGCCCTCCCCACTTGTTTGGATCAAACATAAGGCATCCAACAAAGTGATAAATGGGAATGATGGGAAAGGCTTCCGTTACAAGGAGTGTTTCCGCTTTTTGAAGAAGTTGCAGTCGTCGGGCTGGGTTGGGTTCCGCCTTGGCGTTTGTGAGTAGCAAATCGTATTCGGGGTTGCTCCATCCGGTTCGGTTATTTCCTCGGTCGGTGACAAAGCAGTCGAGAAAAGTGTTGGGGTCGTCGTAATCGCCCACCCAGCTGGAACGGGCAATATCAAAATCCAGAGTGTCGAGGGATCTGAGATAGGTGGCCCATTCTTGGTTGCGAAGTTCGACTTCGACTCCAAGAACTCGTTTCCACTGGGCTTGAATCTCGACGGCGATCTGCTCGTTGAGTTCCGACTTATTGTAAAGAAGAGAAATGCGCGGAAAACCATGGCCATCTGGGAAACCGGCCGATTTCAGTAAACCCCGGGCAGTTTCTGGGTCTGGCGGCAGCCCTTCGGGTGGAAGATAGTCCGCAACGCCTCGCGGGGTGAGGGATTGAGCTACTGGTTCATTCCCTCTTGTGATCCTTTCCGTGATGACTTCTTTGTCGATGGCTAGGGCAAAGGCACGGCGCACCCTCACATCGTTAAATGGGGGTCGGGTGACATTGAAGCGGTAGAAATATGTGGCCAGCAGGGGCCCGGGGTGAAAATCCAATCTTCCCCGGAGTTCCGGGAGGATCAGGGATGGGATCATTCCTTTGTCGAGTAGTACATCGGCTAGACCTGAGGAATAGAGGTTGAATGCCGTACTTGCGCGGTTGACTGCAAGAGCGTCGATCCGGTCAATCTGGACGCGTCCCGGGGTGTGATAGAGGGAGTTCTTTTTGAGGGAAACTCGGTCATTGATTTTCCAATCCAATAACAGGTATGGCCCGTTCCCGACCCAGTTTTCCGGCCGGACCCATCCGTCTTTGAATTTTTCGACCGTGCCCTGATGGACGGGGAGGTAGGTCGTAAAAGCGGTCAGGGCGGGAAAAAACGGAGTTGGGTGATCGAGATGGACCACCAAGGTGCGTTCATCCGGTGTTTCGATTCCCACCAAATCCGCGGGACTTTTGCCCGAGTGGTAGCTTTCCGCACCACGGATGAAGTAGAAGATTTCCGAATACGGGGAGGCGGTCGAGGGATGAAGTGCCCGGAGCCAACTCCATCGATAATCCGACGAGGTGAAGGGATCACCATTCGACCAGCGCAGATTGGGGTGGAGGGTAAAGGTATATACTTTTCCGTCCGGACTGGTCGTCCATTTTTCCGCTGTTCCGGGAACCGGCTTACCTCGGGCGTCCCGCCGGAGCAAACCTTCCAAGAGGGCGGAACAAAGGCGCCCTTCGAGTTGACCCGAAACGAGTGCGGGATCAAGGGTTTGTGGCTCGGCCCCATTACAAATAATGAGATCCGCCCTTGGGCGAGCGGTGCATCCCCCCAGAAAGAGGGCGGAAAGTAAAAGGCCGGTGAGGCCGGGGATGCCCCGGCAGAAATTCATCAGGGGTTGGCGGGGGCTGGAGCTGTGGGATTGGTCGCGGCGTTATTGGTGGCGGAGGTCGAAGAAGTCACAGGAACGGGCGCTGGAACGGAATTGGTTGAAACTGTGGAGAGAGGTTTTTTTAGCTCTTCCTGCAGTTTGTTGCTCCCGGATTGGCGATGGCTGTACAGAAGCCCAAGCAGGAGGGTCAGGGTCATGAAGAGGACTCCAAGCCAGATTGTTCCCTTGGTCAAAACGTCGGAAGTTTGCGCTCCAAAAATGGAATCGGTGAAGCTCCCACCAAAGGCGGCGCCCAATCCTTCAGAGCGGGGCTTCTGCATAAGGACAAGCAGGGTCAAAAGAATACAGACGAGGATATTGACCCCCAAAAGAATATAGATGGCTAGGTTAATCATGGTCGGATGCCCGAGCGGGTCGGACAGCTTCGATAATATCAAAAAAGGCCCGCGCGTCGAGACTTGCTCCGCCGACCAAGGCGCCATCGATTTCGGGTTGGGCCATGAGATCGGGAGCGTTTTCCGGTTTCACGCTTCCACCGTAGAGGATGCGAATTCCTGCCCCTTGATCGCCAAAGATCTGAATCAGGAGTTTCCGGATTTTTTCGTGGACTTCATTGGCTTGGGTAGGGGTCGCGACTTTGCCTGTGCCAATGGCCCAGACGGGCTCATAGGCGATGACCAGTTCTTCGTGCTGGTCTAAGGGGAAGCCGCTCAGGGATTCGCGGAGTTGGGATTCGACCACGGCGGTTGTTTGGTTTGCCTCACGTTGGCTCAAAGTTTCGCCCACGCAAACAATCGGGCGTAAATGATAATGGACAGCCGCAATCGCTTTTGCGGCGACCTTTTCATTGGTTTCGTTGTCGAATTGGCGGCGTTCGGAGTGCCCCAGAATCACGTAGCGGACACCGAATTCCCGAAGCATAGGTCCTGAAATCTCCCCTGTATAAGCGCCTTCTTTTGCCTGGTGCATGGTTTGAGCTCCAAGAGCAAGAGTACTGTGGCGCCCAAGGGTTTCATGAGCTGCCGCGAGGGAAGTGAAGGGAGGGCAGACCACCAAGTCGGCATATGCCACACGCTCGACCCTTTTTACAATATCTTGGATGAGTGCCCGGGTGTCGGATGCAGTCCGGTGCATCTTCCAGTTTCCAGCTACAAGGGGACGACGGGGGTTTGTTTTCTTCTTCGTCATGGGCGATCCTGAAGTGCCGCCACTCCCGGGAGGGTTTTTCCTTCAAGGAACTCAAGCGAGGCGCCGCCTCCGGTCGAGATGAAGGTAACCTTTTGGCCGACCCCAGCTTTTTTTACGGCCTTCACGGAATCTCCGCCCCCGATGATGGAAACTGCCTTCGGATTCGCGGCGACAGCCTTGGCCATGGCAAAGGTACCTTCGGCACAAGCGGGAATTTCGAAAACCCCCATCGGCCCGTTCCATAGAATCGTCGATGCCGTGGCAATCTCCTTGGCGTAGGTCTCCCGGGCTTTGGGTCCGATATCGACACCTTCCCAGCCGTCGGGAATATCCTCGCCAGGTTGGGTGAATTTTCCGGGCGAAACTTTGCGTCCGGCAAAGTCCAGTTCCTGGACGATGAAAGTGTCCTCAGGCAGGAGAAGTTTGACTCCCCGTTGTTGGGCTTCGGCAAGAATTTCCTTCGCCAGGTCGACTTTATCGGGCTCGCAAAGAGATTTCCCGATTTTGCGTCCTTGGGCGAGGCGGAAAGTGTAGCTCATTCCGCCACCGATGAGGATGGTGTTGGCCTTCTGGAGCAGAGCCTTAAGGACACCGATTTTGTCTCCCACCTTGGCGCCGCCGAGAATTACGAGAAAGGGCCGTTTGGGGTCGGACAATTCACTCCCCAGATAACGCAGTTCTTTCGCCATTAGGAGGCCTGCGGCGGCTTGGGTGGCGAGTCGGGCACAAGCTTCTGTCGAAGCGTGGGCACGGTGAGCAGACCCGAAGGCATCGTTGACGTAGATTTTGGCTGTCCCGAGGAGCTTTTTAGCGAATTCGGGGCTATTCTTTTCTTCCTCGCCTTGGAACCGGACGTTTTCCAGAAGAAGAATTTCTCCAGCTTTTAGATTCGCCCGTGCTTGGTCCGCTTGGGGCCCGACGCAATCCGAGGCAAAGTGAACCGGGCAATTCAATAATTTTGCGAGATAAGCCGCCACGGGTCGGAGGGAGTATTTCTCTTCTGGTTTGCCTTTAGGCCGACCCAGATGGCTGGCCAAAACAAGGGAAGCGCCCTTTTCGAGTAGGAGCTTCAGCGTGGGTAGTGTTTCCTGAATTCTTGTGTCGTCGGAGATGCGGAGCCCCTCGGGAGAGGGTTCCAGAGGGACATTGAAATCCACCCGGACAAAAACCTGCTGATCCTTGGGTTGGAGATCTTGAACGGTGAGTTTGGCCACGGAATCAGCCTGCAATGTGGCGAAGGAGGTCGACGCAGCGATTGCTATAACCCCATTCGTTGTCGTACCAGCTGACGAGTTTGAAGAAACGCTTATTCAAACCGATTCCTGAACTGGCATCAAAGATGCTGGAATATTGGCTGTGGATAAAATCGGTCGATACGACTTCGTCTGAAGTGTATTCGAGGATTCCTTTAAGATAGGTCTCCGAAGCTTTTTTCATGGCTTGGCAGATTTCCTCGTAGGAGGTGTCCTTGGTGGTGCGGACGGTAAGGTCAACCACGCTGACGGTCGGGGTGGGGACTCGGAACGACATTCCGGTCAGTTTTCCCTGAACTTCCGGACAGACCAGTCCGACGGCTTTGGCGGCGCCGGTGGTCGACGGGATGATGTTAATCGCGGCGGAGCGGCCGCCTTTCCAGTCCTTGCGGGAAGGTCCGTCGACAGTTTTCTGAGTCGCAGTATAGCTGTGGACGGTGGTCATTAGACCTTCTTCAACTCCAAAGCCTTCCTTGAGGAGGACATGGACGAGGGGGGCCAGACAGTTTGTGGTGCAGGAGGCGTTCGAGATGATGTGGTGTTTTGCGTTGTCATACTTGGTGTGGTTCACGCCCATCACGACGGTGATGTCCTCGCCTTTGGCGGGGGCGGAGATGATGACTTTCTTACAGCCTGCGGTCAGGTGCCCTTTGGCTTTTTCAGCTTCTGTGAAGAGGCCTGTTGATTCGATCACGTAGTCGATGCCTAGATCCTTCCACGGCAGGGCAGTCGGACCTTCCTTGACGGCGAGACATTTGATTTTGTGGCCATCCACGACAAGGACATCGTCTTCAGGGACGGAAGGGGAAGATTTCGCACTTGAGACATCCAGATGAAAACGCCCCTGAGTGGAGTCGTATTTGACGAGATAGGCCAAGTTATCCGCCGGGACGAGATCGTTGATTGCCACCACATCGAATTTTTTTCCGAGGAGCCCTTGTTGGCATAGAGCCCGGAAAACCAGTCGGCCGATTCGGCCGAACCCATTGATCGCGATCTTTTTATTTGCCATAGAGGTTCTGAACTTAGCGAAGGAGAAAGAGAGCGTCAACGTGTGACTGGATGTGCCAAGAAAGAGACGGAGCTTCTGCCGTATTCACGATGCCAAATCTCACAAAGAGGGGTCTGGGGGCTCCATTTGGAGGAAGGATGATGTTCCCAGATGATGCGACCGCCTGGCGCGAGAAGTCGCTCGAGCCCTTGGGTCACCTTCCATCGGGAAAGTTCCGCGCCCGTTTGGTCGTAAGGGGGGTCGAGAAAGATGAGATCGAAGGACGATTCCGTTGCTCGGGGTAGCCAGGATTCGACCGGGGTTTGGAGGATGGGCGAGTCGTAGTCCAGGGCAGAAAGGTTCTGGCGGAGGGCTTCGGCAGTGCGGGAGTCCTGCTCGATAAAGAGTGCGGATTGGGCGCCCCGGCTAAGCGCTTCGATCCCGTAGGCTCCTGTACCGGCAAAGAGATCAAGAACGCGGGCTTCAGGAACGAGGGCACCCAAGGCAGAGAAGACGGCGGCGCGGACGCGGTCCTGAGCGGGGCGAAGACCGGGAAGATTAGGAACAAGGAGTCGTCGGCTTCGGTGGATGCCTGCAGTGATCCGGAGAAAGCCACCCCCTCGGCGAGAATGACACGGGGCCATTTCTTCTCTATCACCTAAAGATGGCTTCTTCCTCACAGAACAAGTTATGCATCATCCTGAACCCCGCCGCCAAGGGGGATCAGGCAAGAAAAACACTTCACCAGATGGTCAAACTGGTGCCTGAAGCCAAAGTCTATCTCACGGAAAGGCCGGGGCATGGCGAAAAATTGGCGCGGGAAGCGGTGGACAAGGGCTATCGAACCATCGTAGCGGCGGGCGGAGATGGAACGGTGAACGAGGTTTTAAACGGCATTGATCCGAAAATATGCACGTTAGGAGTTTTGCCGGTGGGCACGATGAATGTGTTGGCGCTCGAGTTGGGGATCCCTCCGGGTCTTGAGAAGGCGCTGGAAGTGATTCGGGCGGGCAAAAGAAAAAAACTGGATCTGGGTTTGGCCAACCGCCGCCGATTCATCCAGTTGGCCGGGGTGGGGCTGGATGCTGAGACCGTCCGCCGGACGCACCCGGATGCGAAGCGGGCTTGGGGTCCTTGGAGTTATCTTCTGACGGCGGCGCAGTTGATGGTCGCTCCGGCTCCGGTTCTACGGGTGAAGGTTCCCGGAAAAAAAGAAATCCGCGGGGCGATGGTTTTGATCGGCAACGGAAAGCATTACGGAGGGCCTTTTCAGTTTTTTCCCAAAGCGGAAATGGCGGACGGGAAACTCGACGTTTGTGTCTTTCCGAAATCGGGTCCGTTGGATCTTCTTTGGTATCTTCAGGCGGTTTTATTGGGGGGACCGAATTCGCTTCCCGAAGTTGCCTATTTGCAGGTGCCTTCACTGAAAGTGGAGGCAGAAAAAGCGGTGGCGCTAGAGGTGGATGGGGAATACTGCGGCAAGACACCGGTGGAGTTTCAAATCGTGCCTCAGGGCTTGGAATTGATCATCCCATGAAATCGGCTGCGGAGGTTTTCCGTTTGGAGAAAACGGATGGAAGGGCGAGAGCCGGGGTTGTGAAGACCGAACACGGGGAAGTGCCTACCCCGGTATTCATGCCCGTGGGGACTCAGGCTTCGGTCAAGGGGGTGAGTCCGGATGAATTGATCGAGATGAAAGCCTCCATCATTTTGGGGAATACCTACCATCTGGTCGTACGACCCGGATTGGGAGTAATGAAGGAAATGGGGGGTCTGCATAAGTTTATGCGATGGGATGGGCCTATCTTGACCGACAGTGGTGGATTCCAGGTTTTTAGCCTGGCGAAAATCCGAGAAGTTAAAGAGGAGGGCGTATGGTTTTCCAGTCATGTCGACGGAAAGAGGCTCTTTCTCGGGCCTCGGGAGGCCGTTCAGGCCCAGGTGACCCTCGGATCAGATATCATGATGGCGTTTGATGAGTGTCCGCCCTGGCCTTGTGATCGGGAAGTATTGATCAAGAGCCTCGACCGTACTTTACGTTGGGCAAAGATCTGTCGGGAGGAGCAGAAAGCGACGGGAACCAAAAACCTCCTTTTTGGGATCGGGCAAGGTGGGGATCAGGCGGATTTGCGGAAGCGAAGCATGGAGGGGTTGGTCGAAATCGGATTCGACGGGTACGCGATAGGAGGGGTGAGCGTGGGGGAACCGGAACCCGAAATGATGGCGGCGATTGACGCGAGCGAGCCCTGGATGCCCAAGGATCGGCCCCGCTACGTGATGGGGTTGGGGCATCCTGATCAAATGGTGAGGATGATCGGGAAGGGGGTGGACATGTTTGATTGCGTGCTTCCGACACGGGTGGCCCGGAACGGGACGGCTTGTACTGTGACGGGGCCGGACTCCGTACGAAAGTCCACTTGGACCCGTGATCATGGTCCCATTGTGAATGGTTGTGGCTGTTATACTTGTCAGCGCTTCAGTCGGGCCTATATCCAACATTTGATCAAGGCGGAAGAACTGCTGGGTTTGAGGCTCATATCCCTCCATAATCTGCACTTCTACCTTGAGACAATCCGGCAAGCCCGGGCGGCGATCCTCGAGGGTCGCTGGGAAAGTTGGTCCGGCGCCTTTTTGGCGCAGTACCAGCGAGGTGGAAAAGGAAAAGAGCAGGAGGTCAGTGATGAAAATTGATGAAACAGGACTCATGCAACTGCCGCTCATGATGGGGCCCTCTACCACGGAGGCGGGTAACCCGCCTACTTGGGTTTCGCTTCTCCCCTTGGTCATCCTCTTTGTTTTGATGTACTTCGTCCTCTTGCGTCCGCAAATGCGTAGGCAGAAGGAAACTGAAAAGTTGATCAGTTCGGTGAAGACGGGGGATCGGGTGGTAGCGGCTGGTGGGATTTGTGGGACTGTCGCAAATCTTAAGGATCAAATCGTGGTTCTGAAGGTGGCGGACAATGTGAAAATCGAGGTTCTCCGCTCGAGCATCACATCCGTGGAAAAACCGACCGAGGAGAAATCGGTGGCCTAAGGCCCCCGAAGGATTTTTATGATCGGCGTTCAATTCGGGCTAAGTTTGGTATTCTTTTTTCTCTTCATTGGTTATTTTTTGACCAACGAAACTCGCAAACGGATGCGTTTAAGTGTTCTGTTGACCCTTGCCCTGACAGGGCTCTGCCTAAGCTCTCTTTTCTCGAAGGATGATCAGGGAGCTTGGAAGATCAAGATCAAGCCAGGGCTGGATCTTCGGGGAGGGACCCAGTTCCTGCTCGAATTGGCCGGGACTACAACGAAGTCCACCTTGGATCAGGCGGTGGAAGTCATTCGTAAGCGGGTGGATTCCGTTGGGGTTGCCGAGCCGGTCATTCAACCGGTGGGCGAGAATCGAATCATTGTACAGATTCCGGGGGTGAGCGAGGCCGACAAGGCTTCCTATCGGAGACAATTGGAACGGGTGGCCAAGTTGGAGTTTACGCTGGTGCATGAGCGGAGTGACGAACTGGTCGAACAAGCCAAGGGGGCCAATCCTCAGGTTCCGATTGAGTATCAGGTTTTGAAGTTGCGAGATCGCAAACCCAACGGGACGGTCATCGAGTCTCCCTTGGTGGTTAAAAGGCGGACGG
>Ga0209400_1001140_pt1 | contig 22241 bp, 25 predicted proteins | sample M_130807_EF_Meta_FD_187313 | JGI IMG/M metagenome (GOLD analysis project Ga0209400, IMG submission 187313) | Freshwater microbial communities from Lake Montjoie, Canada to study carbon cycling - M_130807_EF_MetaG (SPAdes) (version 2) | ecosystem: Environmental > Aquatic > Freshwater > Lake... | reverse complement strand
CCCAGATGCGATTCCGGTAGTCTCCACAGTAGTTTCCCAACGCACTTAGAAAAAGTAACCACAACAAGAAAAGAGAAATCAATGTCATCAACAGCAACTCTTCACACATCAATGGGTGACATCATTATTGAACTTTTCCCAAACCACGCACCAAAGACAGTGGCAAACTTTGTTGAGTTAGCAACTGGCGCAAAGGAGTGGACTGATCCACGCGATGGCAAGAAGACAACTGCAAAGTTGTATGACGGCACAATTTTTCACCGCGTCATCGAAGGTTTCATGATTCAAGGTGGAGACCCTCTAGGTCGCGGAACTGGTGGACCTGGGTATCGTTTCGACGATGAGTTCCATGGCGAATTAGTTTTTGATCGCCCTTACATCCTTGCAATGGCAAACTCAGGACCAGGAACAAATGGTTCACAGTTCTTTATTACAGTTGCGCCAACAACATGGCTAAACCGCAAGCACAGCATTTTTGGTGAGGTAAAGGATTCTGCAAGCCAGGCAGTGGTTGATGCAATCGCAACGGCAAAGACTGGCGCACAAGATAAACCAGCAACTGACATCACGATCAACAGCGTCACAGTTGCTTAAGCGTTCTGCCACCTACTCTTTAATCGCAGTAATCTGCGCGGCTTACCTTGTTCAAATTCTTGTACCATCTCTGCAACAACAACTATGGTTACCAAGTTTTGAAATTTTAAAGTACAACAACGAGTGGTATCGATTATTTACAGTTGCGCTAACTCATGCTGGTTTACTGCATCTTGGTTTTAACATGTACGCCCTTATGGTTTTAGGAAATCCATTAGAAGCAGCGTTTGGGAAGAATAAATTTTTAATTGTATTTTTTACTTCACTTCTTGCAGGCTCTTTAACATCTGCATACTTTTCACCAATATACGGCGCATCTGTTGGCGCATCTGGTGCAATCTTCGGGTTGTTTGGCGCTATGGCAATTGTTGGTAAGAAAATTGGTGCAGACATACGTTCAATAGCTGTCATTATTGGAATTAACTTCTTTATTGGTTTTGCAATGGGTGGCGTTGATTGGCGAGCACATCTGGGGGGGTTAATCGGCGGGGTAGTTGCTGCTCAACTGGTAATGTCGAAATCTCGATAGTTATCCACAGGGTTTACCCACAATGTGGATCGAATTACAACAGTGTAATTAGAAAGATTTAACGCCAGCGGGTCGCGAGTGAAAAGCCAACCCCAATAAAGCCAAAGCCAATAATCATGTTCCAAGCGCCTATTCCAGGGACTGGATATGAGGTCTGGGTGACATAGAAGACCACAATCCAGAATAAGCCGATCAAAAAGGCGGTCACCATTGTTGGGGCTAGCCAGCGCGGGCTTTCCAGTGGTGCATGGGGGGTTTGAACATCTACCTCTTGATTGTGAGCGCGCTGCTCAGCGACCTTCTTGCGGAGCTTTGATTTAGGCATACGCGAAAGATACACCATGAGACAGAATGCTCCTATGGCCGCCAAGATCCTTGTCATCGATAACTATGACTCTTTTGTCTTTAACTTGGTGCAGTACCTACAACAACTTGGGGCGGAATGTACCGTTGTTCGAAACGATGCCATCACAGCAACTGAAGCGGGTAAGTACGACGGAGTTCTAATTTCCCCAGGACCCGGAACACCTGAAAAAGCAGGTGTGTCGGTAGAGATGATCAGATATTGCGCTGAGCATTCAATCCCATTGTTTGGTGTGTGTTTAGGGCATCAGGCTATCGGTGTTGCATTTGGTGCAACTGTTTCACGCGCACCAGAACTCCTTCACGGCAAAACTTCTTTGGTGTATCACAACCAAGAAGGTGTTTTGTCAGATGTGCCTTCGCCATTTACAGCGACTCGCTACCACTCATTGTGTGTAGATAAAGAATCAGTTCCAAGCACATTGCAAATAACTGGTTCAACTGAATCAGGGTTAGTGATGTCTATGCAACACACTTCACTACCAATACAGGGTGTGCAGTTTCATCCAGAATCCGTATTAACAGAGCACGGCCATCAAATGTTAGCTAATTGGTTGGTGATGTGTGGCGACAAGAGCGCTCGCGAACGCGCAGTTGGGTTATCGCCTGTTACGGCGCTTTATTAATTGTAATTGTTACAGATTTACCAATTGTTTGTGTTGTACCAGCATCTGGCGCTTGCCGAATCACAACTCCCAGTGGTTGATTAGCATCGTAACCAACAACTTCATTAACTAAGAATCCCGCTTGGACTAGCAAAGTTTTTGCTTGTAGGGCATCAGTTCCAATCAATGATGGAACCAAAACCTGGCCACTTGCAATTTGCAATACAACTCCACCACCTGCCGTAATTGTTGAACCAGGTTCTGGAGTCACCTTCAATACTGTGCCTTGTGGTTCATCTGATGGAACCGCTTCAGTGGAAGTTACTAATAAGCCAACACTCGAAAGCGCGGTACGTGCATCAATTAATGACATACCGACTAAATCAAGAGGAACAATCGAATCTCCTGGACCATCGGAAATTGTTAAGACAACCCCAGAACCCTTTTGAACACGAATTGTCGCCAGCGGAATTTGACTCGCAACTCGGCCTTTAGGTATTTGTCCATCATGAGCTCTAGTAATTGTCACAACATAATCACCCAATAATGCTTCTGCTTCGGTTTGTGTTAAACCAACAACATTTGGAAGCTGCGGTAATCCAGAGGTATCTGTGCTGGGTCTTGTTAAAAACAGCCCTGTAACAAGTAATGCCAAGGCCGCAACACCGCTTACCGCACTGATTAAAATCTTGCGTCGAGACATCGGAGGCTTTGAAATTTTTGTCGTTACAACTTCACCACTTTTAATTTTGTATAAGTCATCTAACATCAATCCAGCAGATTGATATCGATCATCTGGATTTTTTGCCAACGCGACTGTTAATAATGTGTCGACACCTGCGGGAAGTTCAGGAACAATTTTGCTTGGCAGAACTAGGTTGCCTGACACATGTTGGTAGGCAATTGAGACAGGAGTTTCGCCTGTAAAAGGTGGCTTACCGGTCAGAACTTCGTACAACAAACATCCTGTCGAATAAATATCACTACGCAGATCTGCAACTTCGCCTAGTGCCTGTTCTGGTGAAAGATACTGCGCGGTTCCAACAACATTCCACGTGCTTGTTAATGTCGCACCTAAATCTGCTAACGCTCGGGCAATTCCAAAATCCATCACCTTTACATCACCATGATCTGTAATCATGATGTTTGCTGGTTTTATATCTCGGTGCACAATCCCGCTGTGATGTGAGTATTCAAGCGCGGCTAGAATTCCTTCGCCAATTTCAAGTGCACGATTTAAGGGAACACGTTCACCTTTGTGAATTAACTCCCGCAAGGTGTGGCCAGTAATCAACTCCATAACAATGTATGGCGCTGGTTCTTCACCGGAGTCATACACAGCAACTATGCCTGGATGATTTAATCCTGCAGCAGCCAAGGCTTCTTTTCTAAAACGCGCAACAAATGATGGATCTCTAGCTAAATCACTTCGCAAAACTTTAACCGCAACTTGTCTGGCAAGTCTTGTGTCTTCTGCAATGTAAACATCGGCCATTCCGCCGGTACCAATCATTTCCCCAAGTTTGTATCGTCCACCTAGCAGCGAGTTAATCATTTGCTGCCCCTAACAAAGTTGATGGAGTTGACGGTTGATCTGAAAAATCAGCAACAAGAATAGTGACATTATCAGGTGCGCCATTGACATATGTTGCATCAATTAAGAATTTAACAACTTCGGCCTTGTCAGATTTTTTTAATCCGATCTTGATCTCTTTTTCAGTCAAAACACCTGATAATCCATCAGAACATAGTAAATATCGGTCACCCTCTTTAACCTCATACATCTGTAGAACGGGTGTCACATCGCCATCGCCACGCAGCGCTTGGGTAAGCATCGAACGTTGCGGATGTTCTAGCGCTTCTGCTGGTGTGATTGCACCTTGATCAAGCAACTCCTGAATAACAGTGTGATCATTGCTGAGTTGATCCAATGTGTTTCCACGCAGGCGATAGCACCTGGAATCTCCCACATGAAGCAAGGCGATGCGGTCAGCGCGGAGTAATAAAGCGGTAAGGGTTGTTCCCATGCCACGCTTTTCGATTTCCACATCAGCTACCGCAGCAATTTCAGCATCAATGCTGTGCAAAGAATGCATTAATAAATCTTCAACAGAATCCTGATCAATATCCGGCGCAGTAAGTGTGGATACTAAATCTTGTAACACCTGTACCGCGATGCGGGATGCAACCTCGCCAGCGGCATGTCCACCCATTCCATCGGCGACTGCAATTAATTGGGGAGAAACGAAAGCAGAGTCTTCATTTCCTTGGCGAACCAAACCGATGGCAGAGCGCGCCGAAGTTTCAAAGTAGTTCGCGCTCATGGTGCAAGAGTAACGGTGTAACCTTCAAAGATGAAGATCTACGCACACCGCGGATCCTCGATTGCCCACCCCGAATTAACAATGGTTGCATACAAGGCCGCAATCGATGACGGAGCCGACGGTTTTGAATGCGATGTTCGTTTAACCAAAGACGGACAATTGGTTTTATGGCATGACGCGGATATGCAACGAGTAGCGGGCAATAAAGCACGCATCGCAGAATTGACACTCAAAGAAATCAGATCTATTTATCAGCACGCTATGACTTTGGATGAGTTGATGATCCTTGCCCGAGATAACAAAAAAGAGTTAGCCATAGAAACCAAACATCCAGTGCCGACAGGAAGTGCGGTTGAAAAAAAAGTAATGCAACTAATTGCGCAAGAAAAAAGTGACTGCGATGTCCATGTCATGTCATTTTCGTGGTTAGCAATAGAAAATATTAGAAAATTAGCCCCACACCAAAAAACAGTTGCCTTGTTACATGACACATTCTCATTTGCGATGCGCAGATTTACATCAGCTCAAGCAATAGGACCAGGAATCACGGCATTTAGAAAGAAGCCACATTTAAATCAAGATTCAAGAAATCTCTTCGTATGGACCGTCGATGATGCAGTTGATATGCGCTTTTGCGCTGACAATGGTGTTGATGTTTTGATCACAAATAACCCGTCAAATGCAAGGTCGGTACTCGGGTACAATTAGCAAGTGAGTACATACGCCTATCTCGGTCCCAAGGGAACATTTACAGAGGCGGCTCTTAAAAAGATCACCTCTTCAAATGATCGCCTAATGCCTTATGCCAATGTCACTGCAGCGTTAGATGCGGTTCGACTTGGCAAAGCTCATTTTGCTTTAGTTCCAATTGAAAACTCAGTTGAAGGTGTTGTTTCTCGCACACTTGATGAACTCGCAACTGGTGAACCTTTAACAATTGTTGGTGAAGTAACTTTGCCTGTTTCATTTGCACTAATGATTAAGGGCGACGATAAAGAAATCCTAAGAATTGCAACGCACCCACATGCAGAAGCACAATGCCGAAACTATGTTGCAAAGCATTATCCCGATGCAGAATTAATCTCCACAGCATCCACAGCAGCCGCAGCCGAAGCTATTTCTAGAGGCGAATTCGATGCAGCAATTGCGGCTCCTGTTGCTGCAGCTCATTACGGTCTACGTGTTATCGCCGATAACATTGGGGACAATGTTGGTGCGGTAACTCGCTTCATTGTTGTATCAAAACCAGGTGCTATCCCCAAGAACACAGGATGGGATCGCACCTCATTGGCAATATTTATTGGCGTCGACCACGCAGGAGCACTTCTGGATATTTTGAGCGAGTTCGCGAAGCGTGATGTAAACCTGACATTCATTCAGTCACGTCCAACTGGTTTAGAACTTGGCCACTACCATTTCATTATTGATGCAGAGGGTCACATCGCAGATACACCTGTTAAGGAGGCAGTAGAAAGCCTTCGAGCAATCTGCGAAGACATTAGATTCCTTGGCTCATACCCACGAGAAAAGGCAAGTAAATGATCGACATTAAGTTTGTACGCGAAAACCCTGATGCGGTTCGTGCATCACAAAAGGGTCGCGGCGAAGATGTTTTGATCGTAGATAAAGTTTTAGCAATTGACGAAGTGCGCAAAGCAGCGTTAGAAAAATTTGAAAATCTGCGCGCAGAGCAAAATGTTTTATCCAAAGCGGTAGGTGCTGCACAAGGTGCCGAAAAAGCAACGCTATTAGAAAATGCCAAAGAACTTGCAGCGAAGGTGAAAGAGGCAGACTCCAAGCGCGCTGAAGTCGACAATGAAGCTAAACAATTAATTCTGCAACTTTCAAATCTTTTGGACCCAGAAGCTCCGATTGGCGGAGAAGAAGATTTTGTAATTATCGAACATGTTGGAACACCGCGCATCTTTGATTTTGAACCAAAAGATCATGTTGAACTAGGAAAATTACTTGGGGCTATCGATACTGAACGCGGCGCAAAAGTTGCGGGATCTCGCTCATATTACCTAACAGGTGTTGGAGCGATGTTGGAGTTTGCATTAGTTAATTATGCAATTTCGGCGGCCAACAAAGCTGGATTTACTCCTGTGATCCCACCGGTTTTAGTAAATCCAGCTGCAATGGAAGGCACAGGATTTTTAGGACAAGCTGCAGAAAATGTTTACCATCTTGAAATGGATGATGTTTATTTAGTTGGGACCTCCGAAGTCCCACTTGCTGCAATGCACATGGATGAAGTTTTACCAGCAGACAAATTACCTATTCGTTACGCAGGGTATTCATCGTGTTTTCGTCGCGAAGCAGGTACCTACGGAAAAGACACTCGTGGAATTATTCGGGTACACCAATTTGATAAAGTTGAAATGTTTTCGTTCTGTCACCCAGATCAAGCAAAAGAGGAACACAAGCGTTTATTGCAGTGGGAAAAGGATTTCCTTAATGCGATGGAAATTCCGTTTCGAGTCATCGACGTGGCATCAGGTGACTTGGGATCTAGTGCCAATCGCAAGTTTGATATTGAAGCGTGGATACCTACACAAAACGCATACCGCGAGGTTACAAGCACATCGAACTGCTCCGAGTTTCAGGCACGTCGCTTAAATATTCGTTTTAAAGATGCAGATGGAACAAAAGCTGTTGCCACACTGAATGGCACTTTAGTAGCGATTCCTCGCATGATTGTCGCTATTTTGGAGAACCATCAAAATGCTGATGGCTCAGTCAATGTGCCAGCTGCTTTACAACCATTTTTAGGTGTTTCACGATTTGAGCTTGTGTGAGCAAACGCCCAAAATTAATTGCTACAGATTTAGATGGAACAATTGTTTCTCATGAAGGTGTAATTTCACAGCGCACCATTAATGCATTTATTCGTGCGCGAGATCTAGGCATTCATATCTTTTTTGTAACTGGCCGCCCTCCTCGTTGGATGGGTGAAATTCGAGATGCATTTGGTTTTGGCGAAGCTATTTGTTGCAATGGTGCAATGCTGTATGACTTAATGAATGATGTAATACTCGAAGAGTGGAAGATTTCGGTTGAAGCGCAACTTGAAGTAGTGCGTCGTATGAGAATTGCGATGCCTGAGATGTCATTTGCTATTGAATCCACTGACCACTATCACCGAGAAGTTGCTTATATTCCAAAGTGGGATATTGGTTTGGATAATGTTGGTGTCGAAAAGATTGAAAAAGTTATGGTGCAACCAGTTCTTAAAATACTAGGTCGTTGTAGCAACTTGGAATATAACTCTGATGAAATGGTGGAAGTAGCCGCACGTGAGTTGCATGATCTGGTAACAGTCACACATTCAGCGGCCAATTATTCTTTAATTGAGATTTCAGCACTCAATATTTCTAAGGGAAGAACTCTCGAAATGATGGCACAGCGACTTGGCTTAACCGCAGAAGATTGTGTTTCATTTGGTGATAACCCCAATGACTTCTCGATGCTTTCCTGGACAGCTCGTTCTTATGCAATGTCAGATGGGCATCCCGATGCTCCTTCATTTGCTACTTCAGTAGCAGAACCATGTGAGTCTGATGGTGTAGCAAAGATCATTGAACAACTATTGGAGCTTCCCGCTTAATTATCGGTCGATTTTTGGCTAGGGCTAAATTCGGGTAATCTCTCCCACGGAGGGCTCGCATAGCGGCCGAGTGCACCGGTCTTGAAAACCGGCAAACGAAAGTTTCGTGGGTTCAAATCCCACGCCCTCCGCCATTTTTATGAAGTTGTGGCTGAGTTCATACCCCGTAAAGGGGACTTGATCTAGCCACTTTTTCATTGTCGGAGCACACTTATCCCCTAGCAATAAAAATCGCTTACGCCAGGGGAGTCGTACATGTCAGGTGTTTTTTCACCAACGCGCGCCAAGATCAAAGAGCGCACGCTACGCACAGATAAGTGGTGGTTGCAGCCACTTCTAACTTTCGCAGTTCTTATCTCCTTCGTTGTGTATGCAACTTTCCGTGCCTTTGAAAATGCGAATTACTACAAGGATCACTTGATCTCACCTTTCTATTCCCCATGTTTGTCACAAGCGTGTGTGCCAGAAGCAACAATGTTTGGATTCACACCAGTAAGTGCAGAAATTCTTAACTTTGCATTATCTCCAGCATTAATTATTTTGATCTTCCCACTTGGTTTCCGTATGACGTGTTACTACTACCGCAAGTCCTACTACCGTTCATTTTGGATGTCACCGCCAGCTTGTGGCGTTGCAGAACCTCACAAGACATACACAGGCGAGACTCGGTTCCCTCTCATCATTCAAAACTCACATCGTTACTTTTTCTACGCTGGTTTGGTGTTAAATGTAATTCTTACCTACGACGCAGTTATTTCATTTAAAAACCCTGAAGGTCAATGGGGTCACATGAGCGTTGGTTCGCTCGTGCTACTTGTTAGCTCAACCATGTTGTGGTTGTACTCAATGTCTTGCCACTCATGCCGCCACACAATTGGTGGGCGCTTAAAGAATTTCTCAAAGCACCCTGTTCGCTACAAGTTGTGGAGCTGGGTCTCTGTCCTTAATCACAAACATCAACAGTTTGCCTGGTTCTCACTTGCAGCTGTTGCCTTCGCCGATATCTATGTTCGCCAAGTTGCAAGTGGCGCATGGACTAACTTCTACTTCTTCTAAAAGGAAAATCGACTATGACTCTAGAACGCCATAAATACGATGTCCTTATCATCGGTGCCGGAGGCGCAGGCTTACGTGCAGCGGTAGAAGCACGCGAAGCAGGACTTCGTGTAGCGATCATCTGCAAATCCTTATTTGGCAAGGCTCACACAGTTATGGCCGAAGGTGGCGCCGCTGCGTCAATGGGAAATGTGAATGACAAAGATAGTTGGATGGTGCATTTTCGCGACACAATGCGCGGCGGAAAATTCCTCAACCATTACCGTATGGCTGAAATACATGCCAAGGAATCACCAGATCGTATTTGGGAGCTAGAAACATGGGGCGCACTTTTTGATCGCACCAAAGAAGGAAAGATTTCACAACGTAACTTTGGTGGACATGAATACCCACGCCTTGCACACGTTGGCGATCGCACAGGACTAGAACTAATCCGCACCATGCAACAAAAGATTGTTGCTTTGCAACAAAAAGACGGTCGTGACACTGGCGATATGGAAAGTGGAATAAAAGTTTTTGCTGAGTTAACTATCACCGACATTCTGAAAGAGAATGGAAAAGTCTCCGGTGCCTACGGTTACTGGCGCGAATCTGGCGAAGAGGTTTTATTTGAAGCACCTGCAGTAGTAATTGCCACTGGCGGTGTTGGAAAAACTTTCAAGATCACTTCTAACTCATGGGAAGGTACCGGCGATGGGCATGCACTTGCTCTCAAAGCTGGCGCAAACCTGGTTGACATGGAGTTTTTACAGTTCCACCCAACAGGCATGGTATGGCCACCATCTGTTCGTGGAATTTTAGTGACTGAATCTGTTCGTGGTGAAGGTGGAGTTCTCACAAATAATTTAGGCGAGCGTTTCATGTTCAAGTACATCCCAGAAGTTTTCAAGGATAAGTACGCAGACAACGAAGCCGAAGCAGATCGTTGGTATGTCGATCAAGACAACAACCGCCGTCCACCAGAACTACTTCCACGCGATGAAGTGGCACGCGCAATCAATAGCGAGGTAAAGGCTGGTCGCGGAACTGAACACGGTGGTGTGTTCCTAGATGTTTCAAAGCGCCTGTCTGCCGAGATAATTAAGAAGCGTTTGCCTTCGATGTGGCACCAGTTCTACGAACTAGCTGGCGTAGACATAACCAAAGAGGCGATGGAGGTTGGCCCAACTTGCCACTACGTAATGGGTGGTGTTGAAGTAGAACCAGATACTGCTGCTGCTGTTGGGGTTCCAGGGTTATTTGCTGCCGGCGAAGTTGCAGGCGGAATGCACGGATCAAACCGCTTGGGCGGAAACTCATTGTCAGATCTTTTGGTGTTTGGACGTCGTGCCGGAATGGGTGCAATTGAATATGTAAAGAGCAACGGTGCAAATCCAGTGAGTGAAGCCGCAATCACTGCAGCCGCTGCCAAGATTCAAGCACCTTTTGATCGCGAGGGTGGAGAGAACTCGTACTCACTCCATGCTGAATTACAGGAAGTAGCGCATAACCTGGTTGGAATTATTCGAACAGGCAGCGAACTGAAGGAAGCAATTGAAAAGATTGCAGATATTAGAAAGCGCAGTGCAAATGTTGCGGTAAGCGGAGGACGCAAGTTCAACCCTGGTTTCCACTTGGCTTTTGACTTAGACAATATGTTGTTAGTTGCTGAATCAACTGCTAAATCTGCAATCAACCGCGAAGAGTCTCGTGGTGGACATACTCGTGATGACTTCCCTGTTATGAACACCAAGTGGCGTCAAATAAATAACATTGCATCATTTGATGGCAAGCAAGTAAACATTCGTGAACAAGCATTGCCAGCAATTCCTAAAGAACTCTTTGATCTTTTTGATATACACGAGCTGGAGAAATACATGACACCCGAAGAAGTTGCGAAAGGCGGTTCCAACTAATGGCGCGCAATATTAAACTTCGTATTTGGCGTGGAGATTCAACCGATGGCGGTCTCAAAGATGTTGTTGTTGAGGCCAACGAAGGTGAAGTAGTACTCGATGTGATTCACCGTGTTCAAGCGACCCAGATGGGTGACCTAGCGGTCCGTTGGAACTGTAAAGCTGGTAAGTGTGGCTCTTGTTCTATGGAGATTAACGGTAAGCCTCGTTTAGCATGCATGACACAGGTCGCTTCATTTGGCGAAGAAGAAACAATTACAGTTACTCCACTTCGCGCATTTCCAGTCATTAAAGATCTAGTGACAGATGTTTCTTTTAACTACAAAAAAGCCATGGAAGTACCGGCTTACGAGCACCCGAAGGATTTGGCACCTGGCCAAGCCCGGATGGAACAAATCGATGTTGAGCGCTCACAAGAGTTCCGCAAGTGCATCGAATGCTTCCTGTGCCAAGATGTGTGCCACGTTGTTCGAGACCACGAAGAAAATAAGAAGTCATTTGCTGGCCCACGCTTCTTTATTCGAATAGCAGAGCTAGATATGCACCCACTCGATACTTTGAAGAATCGCAAAAAAACTGCCCAAGAGGAGCACGGTCTTGGAATGTGTAACATCACCAAGTGTTGTACTGAGGTTTGCCCAGAGCACATCAAGATCACCGATAACGCAATCATTCCTATGAAAGAACGCGTTGCTGACATCAAATACGATCCAGTTCGCTGGTTAGGTTCAAAAATTCGCAAGCGCGAGGGCCTATAATTCAAGTATGAAGTTGTTGGTTCGTTGGGGTGCACTGGCACTTGCCTTTTGGGTTGCCACAGCAGTTATTCCAGGAATTGATGTCAAGGGCGGTTTCACAACATATCTCTGGGTAGCGTTGCTATTTGGTTTGCTTAATGCAACGTTGGGGTCATTATTAAAGTTGTTAACTCTTCCGGCAGTAATTCTAACTTTAGGACTCTTTCTGGTTGTGGTTAATGCAGCAATGTTGATGCTGGTTGCACGTTGGAGCGACAAGTTAGATGTGAACAATTTTTGGTCAGCAATTTTCGCAGCGATTGTGATTAGTGTGATTACTCGGGTTGTTTCTAGTTTCGGCAAGAAAGCACTGACGCCCTGAAATCCTTAGCCCTGGTTTCAGCCGGTGGCGTTGCCGGAACCCTGTCACGATTTGGTTTGGGTGAAGTATTTCCCGATGAGCGATCAGGCACATTAGCAGCAAACTTAATTGGCGTTGCCCTGGCAGCCATACTGCTGGTGTTCATGGAACGTCGTGGAGTCACTGAATTACGCTTACTTTTACTGCCTGGATTTTGTGCAGGATTAACTACATTTTCTGCAGTAACTGCACAATCTCTCGAACCACGCGATGGCGGATTATTGTTTCTGACAACAAATGTCATATTTAGCGTGCTAATTGTAATAATTGTCCTGCCACTAGCCCGCAAAGTTATTCCGGCCAGATCATGAACGTACTCTTAGTCATTCTTGGCGCAGCAATAGGAGCCCCCGCCCGCTTTGCAATTGACCATTACATCAAAAGGTACACAACAAAACCGTATGGAATCTTTCTAGTAAATATCGTTGGCTCATTTTTTCTAGGTTTAACATTTGAAAAATCTGAACACATTCATGATTTAGTAGCTATTGGTTTTGCAGGCGCATTCACAACCTGGTCAACATTTATGTTAGATGTTTATTTGGCGTACGAATTGAAACGCTATAGCGAAGCAGCGGTAAACTTAGTTATGTCTTTAGGACTTGGCTTGCTGGCCACCTGGATTGGAATCCAACTAGCGAAGTGATGCCATCCAAGCTTCAATCTCATCTGGGTGATGAGGAATATGCTCACTTAGGTTTAAACATCCAGCTTCAGTAACAACAACATCATCTTCGATTCGGATTCCGATACCGCGGAATTCTGCAGGAAATAGTTCATCATCGGGTTGAATGTATAAACCAGGTTCAACTGTCAAACACATTCCAACCTCTAATACTCCATCGCGGTACTGCTCAGCTCGCGCTTGTGCACAATCATGGACATCCATGCCCAGCATGTGGCTAACGCCATGAAGTGTCCAACGCTTATGCAAACCAACAGCTGGATCCATAATTTCTTCTAAACTCATTGTCAAAATTCCCATATCGATTAAACCCTGTGCCAAAACCGTGTGACTGGCTTTGTTAATGCTTAAGAACTTTTCACCAGGTTTAATCGCTGCAATACCAGCCTTTTGTGCCTCATAAACCAGCATGTACAAAGCTCGTTGGGCAGGTGTGAACTTTCCACTAATAGGCAAGGTGCGAGTGATGTCTGCTGTGTAATACGAATCTATTTCAACACCAGCATCTAGAAGCAATAGTTCACCGCTATTTACTGCGCCATCGTTTCGGTTCCAGTGCAAGATGCAGGCGTGAGAACCAGAGGCTGCGATGGTGTTATATCCAAGATCATTACCTTCAATGCGGGCACGACCGAAGAACGCTGCTTCGACAACGCGTTCTCCGCGTGGAGTATTAATTGCTGCTGGCAAAGCACGAATAACATCGTTGAAACCGCGATGTGTTGCATCCACAGCTTTTTGCATTTCTTGAACTTCGTAATCATCTTTAATCAAGCGTGCGGCTGATACAAATTCAAGTAATTCGGCATCCTTGGTGTGTACTTTAACTGTGGAATCTACGATGTCATCAAAACCGCGAAGTGCGGCAGCCTTGGTTCCTTTAAGAAAATCCTCTAACTCATCAATCTTTCGTACTTCTACACCATAGCGCTCTGAAGCTTCATCAGTTGTAAAACGACGTCCAACCCATAGTTCGCCGTTTTTTGCATCTGTATAGAACGCAGATGTATCTCTGGTTGATCGAGGATTAATGAACAAAATTGGTGCGTGGCCTGAGCCGCTTGGCTCCATTACTAAAACAGAATCTGGATTAGCTTCAACGCCTTGGACACCGGTGTAGTAAGCAAAAGCTGTGTGTGGTCGGTACAAATAATCTGTGTCGTTGCTGCGTTGCTTGGCGGCACCGCTTGGCACAACTAATCGCAAGCCCGTAAAGGCAGCTGATAACTTCTCACGGCGTTCGATGCAGTGGGCTATGACTTCATCCTGATGAATTCCAGTCAGTGGTGTTGGCACCCATCCAGTTTTCATGAACTCTGCAAACATCTCAGAGGGCGCAACATCGTGAGCGCGTTTTGTTGCTACTGGGGGCTTTTCAGTGTTTTCCACACCGATAGCCTACAAGAGGTTTACAGAATTGCTTTACTTAACTGTAAAGGCAATTTCCTTCGAGGGCGTTGTTACCAATTTAGGCTTTACGATGACAAAGCGCGCAACGAAGGTGTACTTACCTTTTGTAAAAGCTGGCGCCTCTGCCTTGTCACCATACTCATTTATGTAACTCTTTGCCTTGCCACAAAAAATCATTTCTTTTTCGCCTACCCAAGCATCTTTACCTTGTGCACCTTTGCCGTTGCCTGTTTGCACATACACAGACTGTGCTTCGTTTTTATCTTTCGAGTACAAACCAAACATCACATATGCATTAGGGAAAAAGTATGATTTGTCTATTGTGTACTTAATGTAAACATCTTTACAACCATTTGGATCTAAAGTTACCGAATCCACAACCGTATATGTAAGAACTGTTTTCTTATTGTAAACAATCTTGTCTGTGATCGTTGCAGCATTAGCTGGTGAAAAACTTGAAGCGATCAAAACTAGGACGATGGCAAGGATGCGTGATTTCATTGCGGAAGCCTAAAATTCATTGCTATGCCTGTCAAAAGATAAACGCCTCTAAAGTGAACAACAAGTAAACAGATCAAGTATTTTTTGGTTGCCATATGTAATACATTTACTGCATGAGGCTACTTACCATTCTTATCGCTGGATGGCTGTTGTCTATTTCCAATATCGTTGTAGCCCACGCGCATACAGATGGTGCAATGTCAGTGCACGACATCACACAAGAGTCTGCACCGAAGGCATCATTTGAGATTACAAAAGATCCAACTGGCGGATTTAATGTTCACGTTGTAACTGAAAATTTTTTGTGGCGCCCAGAAATGGCTTCCCTGCAACACGTACCCGGTGAAGGTCACGCACATGTATTTCTAGATGGCCGTAAGATAATGCGAATTTACAATCCTTGGTTCCATTTAAACACCTATCAATTCGCTACTAGACCAGGCGAACAGTTGCTGAGTATTGAATTTGTGGGCAATGATCATGCGGCATACACAATTCAAGGCTTACCAGTGGGCACCGAGCAAGTTATCAATGTGCCCAACGATGAGATTCAACCTGCTACAGAGGAGAGCCCGCCGTTGCTTTACGGCTTGATCTTCTTGGCTGTTATTGTTGCGAGTGGATTGTTTTTGAGAGCCCGCCAGAGAAAGTAGTACGTATTTAGGCGGTCGGTCGAGATCATTGACCCGTTGCTGCGACTGCGAGCCGGCAAGTACGGAAGCCTTGGCTCTGTAATTCCCACCCCAACTGTTAACTAACTCAGCCAGTTTGCGCTCGCAGCTATTGATTTCGCGGTCTAGCGGAAGATAAAAGAACAGGTAAACTTCACCCGTACAAGGAGACGTCGCATAGCCCGGTCGAGTGCGCCTCACTGCTAACGAGGTAAGGTGTTAAAGCCTTCAGGAGTTCAAATCTCCTCGTCTCCGCAAGTAAGACCAATCAAGGAGATCTGTTGCCTACATTTAAAATAGTAATTGTTGGCGCAGGACCGGCAGGTTATTTCGCTGCGCAAGCTCTCCAAAGCCTAACCAATGATGATCGCATATTTGAAATAGACATGATTGAGCGCTTACCAACCCCTTGGGGCTTGGTCCGAAGTGGCGTTGCACCTGATCACCCAAAGATTAAGACTGTTTCAAAAGTTTTTGAAAAGATTGCCTCCGATGAGCATTTTCGTTTGTTTGCCAATGTTGAAATTGGATCCGATATCTCAATTGCACAGTTAAAAGAAAAGTATGACGCTGTAATTATCGCTACCGGAACTTCGCTGGGCAAAACCCTTGGTATTCCAGGAGAGAATCTACGCGGATCTATGTCTGCTGCAACTTTTGTACCTTGGTATAACGCTCATCCAGATTTTGCAGGCGTTGATACTCCACTTGATTCAGACACAGCTGTTGTTATTGGTGCCGGAAATGTTGCGATGGATGCCGCAAGAATTCTGGCGCTTGAGCCATCTGAACTTGATCCAACAGATACGGCAGATCATGCAATTGATGCATTTAAGAAGAGCAATATTCGAAAGGTTTACATCAGTGCTCGCCGTGGCCCAGAGCATGCAGCCTTTACCTCACCTGAACTGCGTGATCTGCCTAAGTTAGAGCACACAAATGTAATTATCAATAAATCAGACATCGATGCGGCAATCGTCCGTGCGGGCGATGCTCCTGAAAAAGATGTGAAGAGCAACTTAGATGCGATGTTGTTAATTGCAGAGAACCCGAAGTCAGAACATGAACGAACGATGCAATTTCTCTTTCAGCACACTCCAAAAGAGATCTTAGGCACAGATCGGGTTGAAGGGGTTGTATTTTCAACTCCGAACGGTGATGTAACAATCAAGTGCGGCCTTGTAATTACAGCTATTGGATATCACGCACACTCAATCGGCGGTATTCCATATGAAAACGGCAAAGTTGTTAATAATGATGGTCGCGTAAATGACAATATGTATGTTGTTGGTTGGGCCAAACGCGGCCCATCAGGGGTAATTGGCACAAACAAATCGGATGCAGCAGCGGTAGTGGAACTTCTTGTTGAAGATCTAAAATCACCTAAGAACAATGGTGATATTTCAGAACTTCTTACCCACCAAGTAGTTGTTTCACAACAGCATTGGCAGAAGATCAATGAGGCTGAAGTTGCGGCTGGTGAACCACATGGAAAGCCTCGTAGGAAGTCGATTAGTCGCGAAGAGTTGCTCAATCACGCTGATTTATAAGGGTTTTGTCCCATTTGGGTCAGGTATAAAAAACAGGTACTATTGCGGTTCACAAATAAATAGGCGTGCGTAGCTCAACGGATAGAGCATCTGACTACGGATCAGAAGGTTAGGGGTTCGAATCCCTTCGCGCGCACCAGGGTGAGACCTACCCAATACGCTCAAATAACCTGCTGCAATAAAACACTTCATAATGTTTTGTGGCATCTAATCAGCCACATCATCAGCCACACTCAAAACATAATGTTTTCCATAATGTTTTGGCGTGTGTTGGTGCTTCACCGTGTCGAGTTGAAAATAATCAGCATAATGTTATTTAATTGGGACTGCTTCGCACTCAACCCAAGGAGAGCACTTAAGCACATGAAATCCATGTGCTCTCCAGTCGATCGGGCGTGTGAATTGTTATTAACTATTGTCAAGGCTGCTGAAGAACTTTCAATCTCTCGCAGCAGCATGTATCGGCTTATCTCTGAGGGCCGGATTCCAACCGTAAAAATTGTCGGCAAAATGCGAATCAAAGAATCCTCGCTGAAATCATTTATTGATGAGTCAGAGCGTGAATCCCGGTTAGAGAGGATTAATAGATGAAACAGAAGGCTGCAAATGGACAAGGTTCTATATTTAAAGGTAAAACCAAGAGTGGGAGAGATGTTTGGTTTGTTGAGGCCTCAGTAGGTTATGACAAAAATGGTCAAAGAGTTCGAACAAGGCGAACCTGTCATTCTAAAACCGAAGCATTACAACTTCTTAATACTCTCACCGCCCAACGCCAGCAAGGGCTATTGAATGTCATCACAGCAGATACAGTTCGGACTTTTGGAGAAAAATGGATTGAGAGTAAAGAGGGACGAATTCGTCAAACAACAGGTAGTGACTATCTCAGTCGGCTGTATACATATATAGCGCCATATTTAGGAAACATAAAAATAATTGATCTAAAGCCACACCATATTCAAGCGTGGATGGTGCGATTGAGAAATCAAGGAATGAGTGTCCGAACAATTAATGGTGCTAGGCAAGTGGTATTGGCAATTTGCAAACATGCAATGCGACAAGGACTAATTCATATGAATCCGGTTGCACTTGTTGACCCGTATTCACGCTCTCAGAATCATCCAACACAAGTTCGAGAGCCATGGTCTTTAGAAGAGGTGTCAGAGGTACTAGACGCCTGTTGGGGGGAGGATAAATTGGAATGCTTCCTGTTTTTAATGCTTCACACCGGCATGAGACCAGGGGAAGCGTTGGCAATCCGCTGGGAAGATATTGATCTAGAGAAATTAGAAGTCAACATAACTGGCACCTTAAAGGAGCATCGAGTTCTAAGTCCCGATGGCAAAGGGGTAGTGGAACTAATCAGAAATGAGCCAAAAACAAAATCGAGTCAGAGGACCTTACCAATATCGCCAGCATTACTTGATGTACTCGAGCGCCAAGAGATGCGTCAAAGCGTATTTGAGGGAGGCAAACCCGAGTACCTCATTGCAACTAGCAAAGGAACCCCCACGAGCCTTTCGAATTTACGAAAGAGTTATGCAAAATTCCTAGTTAGAAAGAATATTCGTTACTTACGGTTTCACGATATCCGTCATACCGTTGCGAACATCAGTCTAAACAACGCAAAGACATCAATCGAGCAAACAAGTCAGGCACTTGGCCACACACGGATAGATACCACCAAGCAGATTTATGCAGGCAATATTCCACGGTATAACAAGGAATTCATCCATGATTTAGGAGCAGTCCTTCCAGCCTCAAGAGTCCTAAAGCACAATCCTCGGACTTTGGAGGGTATTGGAAATGAGTGATAACAAAGGAAGACCTTCGAGAATATTCGAGACAGAGCGAATTGATGAGTTTCTACAATTAATTGAGGATGGTGTGGACTTCAACATTGCCGCGGACTCTGCAAGGTTGGCTCGGTCAACGGTGTTTGAATGGTTAAGCAAGGGTCGAGATATTGAAAACATGTGCGACGAATCAAGCGAACTCTCAGTCAAAGACAAGAAATTTCTGGACTTTCTGGAGCGGTACAAGCGGGCACGCGTCGCACCAGAGGTTAAAGCAGTAGAGACAATCAGCAGAAGTGTAGAAAAAGGATCATGGCGTGCTGCAGCATGGATGTTGGAGAGTCGCTTTCCTGAACGATGGTCAGAAAAGCGAAGTCTCAATAATCAAATAAGGTCGATGCCACCTCAATCCGAAGTAAATAGCAACGAGTTGGCAATGAAAGTAGACTCTATCCTTCAAGTGATGCGCGAATCTCGTGACCACTAAATTCTTTAAACCATTTCAAGAATTAGTCCTCCCAAAAGAATTTTTAAATCCATCTTTGGCCCCAGCGGATCTTGCCGATATAATTTGGGGGCCATTTCTCGGATTATTACTTAAACCAAGTCGAGATAATCTTGAAAGAATTGAAAAGTGGAAGCAAGAGTCCTCAGAAGTTGTAATCTACTTACAAAGGCTTGATTCAGATAGAGACTGTCTAATCCAGTGGTGGACCCACAGAGAGCACAAATTCTTAATTTCAGAATGTCCCAGTGTCGATAACGGAATTTTGATACTGAAAAACCCAGAGGAAGATCTGGAATTGTGGCTAAGGCCACCAAACAACAGGGAAGATTACATATACATGCATACCAAAAGTCTATTCATGCCATGACCAAGTGCCCACCAAGCAAAATACCAACATCAAAATCACAATTTTCGGCTAATTTGTCGGTGGTCTTTACTAAGGTTCTGCTATGTCCAAATTGAAGTCTATTGATCTGTTTGCCGGTTGTGGTGGGCTATCTCTAGGGCTAGAACAAGCCGGATTTGAGACTGTATTTGTAAACGAACTTCACCCAGACGCAATGAAAACTTTCTTACAGAATCGACCTAAATCAAATTTATCCGATCCTAAAAATCATGTTTTAGACATAAAGTCATTAACCAAGAATAAAGATTCCTTACAAAGTTTTGGCAAGTATATTAGTAAGGAACATGGCGAAATTGATCTAGTTTGCGGTGGCCCTCCATGCCAAGGTTATAGCGGCATAGGGCATAGAAGAACTTTTGATCTTGATAAGCGAGAAATGCCAACAAATCACTTGTATAAGGACATGGCAAAAGTTGTAACCACTATCGCACCAAAAATGTTTTTGTTCGAAAATGTACGAGGACTTCTTAACTCAAGATGGACCCAAGAAGGCGAAAAGGGTGAGATTTGGAATGATGTTCGAAAAACTTTCAAAAATATAACTGTCAAAGTAGGTAAACAAGAATTTCAATACCAAATCGGATTCAAGTTGGTTTTCGCAAAGGAATTCGGAGTCCCTCAGAATAGACCACGCATTCTCATGGTCGGCTTACGAGAGGATATTGATTTTGAATTCACGAGCAAAGACACATCCCGAGGACTTCTTCCGGAGGGATTTGGGGATGCGCCAGATTTGAAGGATTTATTCTCCGATCTAATCGATCCCAAGTGGAGAGACAGAAAAGAAACTACGGTCTATCTCAAGGATCCAACTACAGAAATTCAAGAGTCATTGCGCACGATGCAAAATGGAAAACTAATGATGAAAGGGGACATGCTCTCCGAGCAGGAGTATTCAAATCACTCAGACGCGGTAATTGCCAAGTTTCAATATATGATCGAACACGATTCAGAAATACCTGAAAGTATGCGGACGAAGAAGTTTTCACAAAAAGTTCTTCCTAAAATTTGGGGGGAAAACGGTCCTTCAATTACCGCAACATCTCTGCCAGATGATTATGTGCACTTTTCGCAACCCAGAGTCTTAACAGTCAGAGAATGGGCTCGACTTCAAATGTTTCCAGATTGGTACCAATTTGCCGGAAAACGCACAACTGGCGGGAGAAGGCGAGCAGGAGATCCTGATGCTGGCGACTGGACTCGAGAAGTGCCAAAGTACACACAAATTGGTAACGCTGTCCCCGTCGGATTAGCGAAGGAAGTCGGACTTCACTTTAATAAGATTTTAAAATGTTAAATCGATCTGATACAGATATTAAGGCGGTAGTGACTTACCTTGCCAAATTTTCTGTAGAGGGTGGTTATCTTGTCCCTACACAAACTGGGCTTGAAAAAAGCATTTTAGATGCACACGAGAGCCTTCGAAAGTTTTTAAAGCAGAATAATTATCATGACTACACCATGCAAGGACAAGGTGGAGAAAATAAAGTCTTAAAGAAGGGTTTTATATTAAATGAATCTGGATGGGTTGAGACTTCTGTGTCGATGTATCGGCCAACAACAAAAACCGGAGACCCGCGTATATGGATTTCAGGTTTAAATAAATTTGCAAAGGCTTGGAACTTGATTACTTTGTTTTTATATGATGGATCACTCTATGTTTTTAATGCGAGCGATCCATTAGTTCAAAAGCAAATTGCAAATAACCAATCGATTCTCAGTAGTCAATTAAAGACAGTAGGCAGCAGAACAAGCCAATATGAAACAGAACTTCTCGACCTACTTAAAGAAATCAGTGAAAAAGGATTTGTTCCCTCCACAACCAATGCGGATAGTGGCGTGGGGGACACCCTTGAGGCACTTCTAGGTATTCGTAGAAATTCAAACCGAGCACCTGACTACAAAGGCATCGAAATTAAATCATCCAGACTAAGTTCACGAACCGGAAGACAAGAAAATCGCAGCACTCTCTTTTCAAAGATACCTGACTGGGAAATAAGCAGATTAAAATCAGCACGCGAGATTTTGGACAATTACGGTTACATATCCTCAAGCACAGGAAGACCTGCTCTGCAGGTGACGCTTAAACACACCCCTAATGCTCAAGGTTTGTATTTAGCCTTTAACGATGCTGATTCCAAAGTAGAAAATTTATTTAAGAGAGGAGAACTTTTAGAAGAAGTTGTAGCATGGAAAATCGATGAACTCGAAAATTCTCTTCGGGAAAAACACAAAAACACTTTTTGGGTAAAAGCCAAAACTACAGAGATTCATGGATCTGAGCATTTTCATTATGTCCAAGTAATTGCCACCTCAACACCGTTAGTCAGTAATTTCTCACAGTTAGTGGACTTAGGTTCTATTCAAATGGACTACACAATTTCAGAGAAAGTAAAACCAGATGGAGGGCTCAAAGTTCGGGACCACGGTTACTTATGGAAAATTGCACCCGAAGATTTTGGTCTTCTATTCCCTCCCCCTAAAGTTTTTGATTTATTGGCAAGTTAATTATTCCGAAGAGGTATGTTTCTAAGTGAATTTCATAGATAATATTCCACATGGCTGATTTAGCGCATGAAGTCGAGG
>Ga0209400_1001137_pt1 | contig 22258 bp, 7 predicted proteins | sample M_130807_EF_Meta_FD_187313 | JGI IMG/M metagenome (GOLD analysis project Ga0209400, IMG submission 187313) | Freshwater microbial communities from Lake Montjoie, Canada to study carbon cycling - M_130807_EF_MetaG (SPAdes) (version 2) | ecosystem: Environmental > Aquatic > Freshwater > Lake... | reverse complement strand
AAAAAAAAAAAAAAAAAAAAAAAAAAAAAAAAAAAATAACAAAAAATATAAAAAACACAACAAAAATAATAATTAAACAATTATTATTTTTTCACATTTTTTACAATTTCATAATGAAATATTATATGTTGTTACCGAACCCATATTTTTCAAAAATACATTTTCTTTTTTAATAATTTTAATACCTAAATCTTTATCAAATTCTATATCTTCTAGTTGTTCAAAAATATGTCTGCTTAATTGTATTGTATCTACGTCTGCTGTACTCTGTAATCTAGCTGCCATATTGACAGTATTTCCAACAACGCACAATCTTGGTAATTCGTTTCCTAATATTCCAACACTTATATTTCCCATATTTATACCTACTCTTATAGACAAAGGTAAATTATCCGGAGTTTTTATTGTTTTTATTTCTTTAACAATATCAAATGCAAATAGTAATACTTCTTTGATAACAATTTTATGATTATTAGAACTTCTAAAAATATCTCCTACTACCATATATGCATCACCAATTGTTTCTATTTTTTGTAAATGAGGATATTTTTTAATTATATTATCAAATGTTGTATAAATTGTATAAAGTAATTGAAAAATTACCTTGTCATCATATTTTTTGGCTAGTTCCGTATAATTTACAATATCCGAAAAAAGAATACATATCATATCAAAATGAATTGCTTTTGAATTTGGTTTTACACTTGTTAACAAATTCACATTTGTATTACAACTTGCATTGTCAATATACTCTTTACAAAAATTAAAGGGTAATATTTTTTGTAATAATTCTTGTTCCAACGCAGTTTTATTCTCGGGAATTTTGGATAAAAAACGGTTTGATACAAAATCAAGAAATTTATGACACTGTTTTGTTATAATAGCATTATCTTGTTTGTATTTTTTTATATGTTTAATAATATAACTTATAAATTGTACAGTTTGCAAATCCATAGTATTAGTTTGCATTATCTCTCTTTCATTGTAATCATTGACTATTATACTTGTCATTATTTTACTTATTGTATCAGCAAACGAATAATATAAATTAATAATATATCTGTCTTGTATTTTGAATATATCAATAATATTTATAAACATAAATATACTCCATATAAATAAATAAATATTAGTAAATATTAAATGTCGTTTTGTATATAGATTTTGCATAAACATAAATAACAATATCCAAGAAAACCCAGTAAAATAATAATAAACAGTTGTATTTTTATACGGATAAATAAATATGTTTATTATTACTGGAATTGTATGATATTGAATGTTAATATGTCTAAATTTCAAATTGTTAATATTACAAAACATTTTAAGCATTAGAGGTGTTGCAAATAACCACATAATATTTCTACTGCGTTCAAATTGAGTAAAAGTTAGGTTAATATTCAATAATGTAGTTAACGTATATTTTGTATATAGTAACGCTAACGTGATTGCATAATTGTTTATTGAATTATATTGTATACTATTTTTTATAATATAAATGCAATATAAAAATAATGAAAATATATTCAAATTTGTGATTGAATAATAAAAACATGGGGTTATCTTAATTAAATCATTATTTATTATTGTAGAATAATCAGAAAAATTAGAAAAATATAATTTATTTAATAAATCATCTGCGTTACAATACAAAAATAAATAAATTAAAATTTCAATCATATATATTACAAATATTTACTTTTATACTATAATTTTAATTCTCTAATTGTAAAAGTTTATTATATTTTTTTAATGTTGAACTAATTACTGTATGCACATTATCAACATTTACACTATTGCCCATTTGTTTATAACTCACTTTATCACTTGGCGACAATTTAAATGTCTCCGGAAATGATTGTAAACGCGCACATTCCCGCGGTGTAATATAACGTTTTTCTTTTCCATAAATCGGTATTTGAGATATCGCAACTAAAGTTGGAAAATATTGTGCTTTTTTAACACGTATTCCCGATTGTCGAAATTGGATAAAATAATTAAATATACTATCATTTGGTTTAATAGGTCCCGTTTGCCACTCTAATTTTCCATATATTTCTCTTTTTTGTAGTATTGTGCTATGTTTTTTATACCATTCATCAAATTCCTTCTTATATTTTTGTATAAGAGGTTTATTTTTAGTAATATACTCTTGTTTCCAATCCGGGAAATCGTCGAATTCTTGCTGAGTATAACTTTTATATGCATCATTGATTAAAATAGTAGGTGATATTTTTTCATCAACTTGAAATTGTTTAATCATTTCATCCCACGCTTCTAATGTATTCAGTGTATCTCCGTCAATAAAATATTTTTGTGCCACGTCTTCTTTTTTATCTAAAAATCGTTGGAAATCAATTCCATCTTCATATATAGGTAATGAAATATCTGTTCCATCATAAATATCATTTCTTATACAAACAAAATAAACGCGTTCTCTTTGTTGCGGAATACCATAATTATGTGGCGACATTTGAAATATTTGCAAATGATAACCCGTCATGGCAATTTTCTTTTTAATATATTCAATTACTTCACCATTACTAACTTTTAATATATGTTTTACATTTTCTAAAAACATGAACTTCGGTTTTTTAACTTTTGCAATTCTTATAATTTCATCAAATAAAAGACCCCTTTCATCGTCAAAACATTTTTTATTACCGCCATTGCTGAACGCTTGACAATTATGAACGCAAATATTTTCTACAACATAACTATTATCATTTTCTACTTCAAAATTATAAACCATTGTGTTTATTGTTTCTCTCTTTGTTATTTCAACAGGAGGATACCAGACATAGTTATTTTCTATAAATGCAGCAGCATGAGTTTTTCTTTCTTCTTGATTGTCCATTTTTCCTTTAATAACATAATATATGTCATATGAATAACTAATACATTTGCGCACAGAAAATATATGACCTAACTTTAGAAATAATCTTTGTAGTCCGTATGATAAATTTCGTGAAAATGTTTTAATTTTTAAAATATTATTTCTAATAATTCTACGATCTGCTTTCATATAACCATTAATAAATTCTTGAACAAATTCTTTTGGTGCATCTTGAATCCACTCGGGTAGTATTAATTTATCGTAGTCATATTTTCTAAATTGTACAAATATATTATACCAAACGAAATTGTCAAAACCAGAACTTTTACATTCATCTTTTATTTTTTTTACAATTGTATTTTTATCTTCATCAATCACACGGAGACCAACGTAACAACCAATTATATACCAATACTTTAATTCATCAAGTTTAATATGAATTTGTTCCGTTTTATGTTGATTAATTTTTTTTTCAAAAGTAAATTCTGGTATGATTTCATTATTATTAATTACCATGCCAAAATAATCATTCATGGTAAGTTCATTGGCACTTTTCCAAATAGGTTCTCCAAAACTTTCTTTTCCCTTTTTTTCACGAATATAGAATGGATGTTCTTCTGTTGACACGACCATTTCTGAATGATATTTTATTTTAATATCAAATAAATCACCTGTATATTTTTTTCGTTGTAAATTTAAAATATTCTGAAATTTTCCTGTATGTGTTAATAATTTATCTGTTATTTTGACGTCTTCTATATTTTTATAACCGCTATTTGTTAAAGTTTGAGTTCCAGCAATAAAACATGGGAATCCACCACATAGTATGTCAAAATCGTCCATATTTTTCTCATCAATGTCTTTGACATTATTGACAGGTTCAATTCCGTAATTATCCTTATAAACTGTGCGACAATCTTTATCGATATCACATGCTAACACACATTTAGCACCTAATTTCGTAAGTGCCTGATGGAATCCTCCTATACCACAAAATAAATCAATATAAGTGTATTGCGAAGATGATGATGATGGATTTTCTATTACTGTTTCTGTATGTGGTTCAACCTCAACTATTGCCGCAGTATTATTAGGTGCACACTGTTCAATTAATTTGCAAAGTTCAGTTTTATTTTTTGAATTACATTTTGTTATTCCCAATTCTTTGCACTTTTCTAACAATTCTGTTTTACTCATTTTTGAAAAATCCATTTTATTCAGTAGTATATTTTATTAAATTATTGTTTTTATTATTATTTATAATCAATTTTTTATTATAATAATAAAATTTTTATTATAATAATTTTTAAACTGCGTTTGTTAATGAAAATGTATAAGGATTTGCACGGAAAGCATCCAAAAGTTCTGGTTGTATTCTATCACAATTAGCACATTCGTTATAATATTGGGGTGCTCGTACGGCACCATAAGTTTTTACAGATGGCGGCATTTGCGATAAATATGAATATGCCGGATTCACCCGACCGTCTAATGGACTAGTATCGCTTTTTGTTGTTGTTACATTCATTTGTTGATTAAATAATTGCATATTACCTTGGTTTGGTCGGTTAGCAATTGTAGAAGATTTAATTTCATTATTAGTTTGATTATATGCCGACTCATAATTCATATCACCGAATTGTGTTGCTTGACCTCCTGAACTACCCATATAACTGCAACTAGTTGTATCTCTCTGTGTTAGATCCATCGGTGTATAATTATTAACATAAATACTTTCTTTTTGATTATTAATATTGAAATGAGGTGAATATAATGTAGTTTCTTTTACTGTTGTATGTGTTGTATCCTGTGGATTTAAAACGTAACCATTTGGAACACTTGTTCCTACGTCTCCATAAACTCTCACATTATTCATAACTTCTTCTTTTCTAGATGGTCTTAAGACATCCATTAATGGCGCAATAACAGCACCTATTGCCCCACTAAAACCACTTCGTAAAGTTTCTGGTTGTTTAATAGTTGATCTATGATTAGGTAAATTCAAAAAACTATTCATTCTTTTATCCCCATCAGTGATAGGTCCACGACCGACTGCCGTAGAATGATTTACATCACAAACAGGTAAATTATGTCTTTTACTTGGCTCAAAACTTTGAGGTGCTGAAGGTGCATTTCTATCAATTGCACCAGCCGGTCCAACATAATCAGTTTGAACGTCATTTCTTCTAAGTACACCCATCTCTTCAATTGGTCTTAACCTGACACCTTTCTCGTCACTAGTAGTTGTCAACCAACGGTCTTGAGTATTAATAAAAAACGTATCTGGTTTTTGTTTTTCAACTCTTCCTAATATTCCTACGTTTTTAATGACAGATTCGGCTGGACCCTCGTGATTAATCAATTCATATTCTAATTTTGGATTAGTAGCTACACGTAATTGATCAACCGTAGGTGGCAACCACTTATCTCTAGCTTCCATACCTGAATTATAACCATTACTGCCATTTACACCATAACCTTGATCCAAACCTGGTCCAACATAAACAGAATCAAATGGTTTTACATTGTTGTTTTTCATGGCCGGATACACACGTGATTGAAAAAAATCACTATTATTTGGCGTACCATATGCCCAGTTCATATTGGCTTCTGGTTTGAATAAAGGTGCTTGCTCAATTTTTTTGATTGTTTGTGATGAATTTCCCACCATATTATCTAAAATTACTTCCGCAAATTTAGTATCGTAAGTATAACTCTTTATTTTACCTCCATTAAAAGGAACCATATTATTGTGTTTAAATTGTTCAGTATCTAAATAATTACCAGTTAAAGAATATATTTCTTGTGGATTACGACCAACGCTGACACCTTTTCTTACATTGTTTTCATATAGATTTTGATCAAAATATTTGTCTGTTGCAGTGTTAGGGTTTGGATAATTTTGTACGGTATCTGATAATTCATTTAAGTTCGTAACAGGATAATTTTGTGCAGGTATTTCGGTATTTGGTAAATAATTCGGTATTTTTCCCATATTAGTAAAATTTTCTGGTTGCAATTTTAGTTTTTTTACACTATTTTCTTTATTTTCTGATGATTCCTTTTTTTTTTGATTGGATACTACATAAATACCACCTAAGGCTAATAAAGGAATGGCAATTTCCATATTTATTTATATATATAAATATAAAGTATATTATAATTTTAATACTTTATATTCTTTATATTCTAAATTGTTTTTTTTAGATATTCACATGAATCAGTTTGTGCACATGTATTAGAACCACCAGGAAAACCACCTTTAATTAAATTAAAACTAACTGGTAATAAATTATTGGTTTCATTCACAACACAATCTCTCTTAGGAGTAAAATAATCCTTTTCTAAAATTCGAGTACTTAAATTAGCCTCAAATGGAAAGCATGTATTTTCTTGTGGATTAAGTGGGAGATAATACCAATCCACTTGTTCCAAGTCACGATACCACCACGCCGGATTTGTTGCTCTAGATTGTTCAGTAAATAAATTATTACAATTTGGATATTGAATTGCACGATTTTCAACATTATAACTTTTATAATTATCTTTTCCTAAACAATCTCTACCTATTTGTCTATTAACACCCATTAAATCACTTTCTAAATTAATTGTATTAGTTCTCAAATTAGCTCCCCATTTTTGAATTATAATTTGAGGGTCTTCAATATAACAAGGATGCGAACCATTACCAGGAACATCTAGCATATATCTGCCTGGTCCCGTTGCTTGTTGTAATTGTTTTTTTGTTCTACAATCGTCATAAAAAAATCTGGTATTTGCCATAATATTATTAATATATAATATTATTTTAATAAAACTTAAAAAAATATTTACATATTTGTTTAATAAATTATGGAATTTAAAATAGTAGAAAAGCACTCTAGTACTGCAAAAAAAGGCACTCCTACATTATGTCTAAACATGATTGTTAAGAATGAATCCAAAATTATATTACGTTTATTGGATTCAGTTTTACCCATAATAGACTGTTATTGTATTTGTGATACTGGATCTTCGGATGACACTATTGATAAAATTGAATATTATTTTAAAACTAAGAATATTCCTGGAAAAGTTGTGTCAGAACCTTTTAAAGATTTTGCTCATAATAGAAATTTTGCTTTACAATCCTGTTTGGGAATGTCGGATTACGTTATTTTGTTAGATGCAGATATGGTATTGAAAATAAATAATTTCAATAAAGAAATGCTCAATGATTACGATTCTATAAATATTTTACAAGGTAATGACGATTTTTATTATCAAAATCTAAGAATTGTTAAAAACAACGGTCTATTCAGTTATTTTGGTGTAACTCATGAATATATTAACACTCCATCTAATAACAGAAATAAATTATTAAATAGGAATGAATTATTTATAAGTGATATTGGTGATGGAGGTGCTAAACACGATAAATTTGATAGAGATATTAAATTGTTAACAAAAGGAATTGAAGAAGATCCTAATAATGATAGATACCATTTTTATTTGGGCAATACTTATCATGATTCCTGTCAATTTGATAAAGCAGTTGAAATATATGAAAAACGAATCAAAATTGGTGGTTGGGAACAAGAAGTTTGGTATAGTCATTATAGAATAGGTAATTGTTACAGACACATGGGTAGAATGAATGACGCTATATGTCAATGGTTATTAAGTTTTGATTATTTACCACAACGTATTGAAAGTATATATGAAATTGTTAATCACTATAGAAATATATCAAAACATAAACTAGCTCATCATTTTTACAAGATGGGTCGTGAAATTATCCAACAAAAACACGATCGTGACGGTTATTTATTTTTACATAATGATATATACACATTTAAATTAGATTATGAATTAACAATAATCGCGGCCTACGTAGGAATAAAAGATATTAGTGAACAAATAGTAAATATATTGAATAACTCAAATGATAATAATATTAATAGTAATTTACTAAATAATATGAAATGGTATAAAAATATTCTAACCCCTATTAAAAAAATCACTTTTGATGACAAAATAAATGTAAAACTAAATAATGAAAATACTGTATTTAATTCAACATCAAGTTGTTTAATACAAAACAATTCGGGTGATGATAATACATGTAACGAAAACTGCAAATATAAAATGAATATTCGTTATGTTAACTATTATATTACTGAAAATGGAAGTTATATTAATTGTGAAAAAAATATAATTACTGCCAATAAATATATCGAATTAGATAATGATTTTAATATTGTTAAATCTAAACATTTTGATATTGTTCATGACAATCGTTTATACATAGGCGTTGAAGATATTCGTATTTTTACTGACTTGGAAACTAATAAATTAAGATTTATGGGTACAGGATATCACACTAACAACTTCTTAGGAATTGTAGAAGGTGATTATGATATAACTAACGGCGAATTAGTTGGTAATGAAATAACTCAAAAACAACATGATTCACAATGTGAAAAAAATTGGGTCTTTGTTGATTATAATAATTCAACCCATATTATATACAAATGGTATCCTATACAAATTTGTAAAATAGATCGATCTACAAATCAATTAGAATTTTTGGAGGATAAAATAATGCCAAAATATTTTGCTCATGCACGTGGTTCAACTAGTGGGTTTAAATATACAAAAGATTGTATTAACAATAAAGGAAATATTTCCATTTCATATGAAGAAACCGAGTTATGGTTTGTTCAACACATTGTATCTTATGAAAGTCCAAGACATTATTATCATATTATATCGGTTTTTGATGAAGATATGAATTTATTAAGATATACTGCACCATTTAAATTTGAAGGTGAACCAATTGAATATTGTTTAAGTATCGTGGTAGAAGATGATAGAGTATTAATTAATTATAGTAATTGGGATAGAACAACAAGAATCGGTGTTTATGATAAAAAATATATTGAATCTTTATTGATATATAATTGATTACTATAAACTTCAACTTTCATGTTTTATTATTTATTAATTTTATAATAAATAATAAAAAAACATATTAACGAATATATCTATATTATTCATGAGGTAAAATTAAATGTCTATTTTCATAAAACCCCAGGTTTTTTGAGTTATTTTTTAATGTTATTTTCATCATTTCATCATCATTTAATATTTTGTCATTTATTAAATATATTATTTCTGGTAATAACTTCTTGTCATATGCAAAAAAGTTATTGGCAATATTTTGTTCTATGTATCTGTATATATATGGTGAATTCTTATTATTTTTAAAATAAATATACATATATTCTAATACTTTTGACGCCATTTCTACCTTATCATGTGATATAAGTTTTGGTAAATTACACTCCATAATTAATTCTATACTATGAACCGGTTCTAAATAATTTGATATTATGCTATTATAATCACCATAATACAGATCAAATAATTCTGGGTAATCTCTTTGTAATATTGTCATTACTGCCTCCTCTAATTGATACCAACCTTCATTGTAAATTTCTTCTGTTTTATGTTCGAATAATTCACAATATTTTAACATATTTTCACTAGATCCTGAAAAAACACCAGACGCTAAATGGTGGTAAATATTTTTAAAAAAATGTTTATAATTACATTCTTCTATAAATGGATTAATACATAATTGTTTAATTTTATCAGGGACTTTCAATATCCATTCATGAAATTTTTCAGGGTTTTTTGCACAATGATTAATTCCAAAATCCATCCATATAAAATGACTACTATCAAACGGATTCATTTTAATAGCTGATTTCAAAAAATAAAATTTATTATTAGTCAAAGTAATATACAAAGGGGTATCTTTATTTTTATCTAAATTATAAATTTCATATTCATTTTGCAATTGCGTTAATCTTTCAATATATTTATAATAATGAGTATCTTCAATATTTATTTTTCTTAAAAATGTCAATTTTTTCAAATGTTTTCTATTCTCATTTATAAAATTAATAATTTCCGGATCGTTATCAACAAAAATAATTAATGGATATGGTAATTTTAAAATAAATTTTGAAGCTAATTCTAGATAAGTACTAATTTTTCTTGTATTTAATTCATTGTCTTCTGTTTTTCTAATATTATAAAATGATGTAACGATTGTTGGAAATTTCAGCATTATAAAAATATTATTAATATTATTATTAATAGTATTTTTAAATTATTATTTATTTTAAATTAGTTTTACTTTTTTTTAAAATTTTTGTATTTTTTGCATTTTTTACATTTTTAGATGATTCGCAAGTTAATTCATTTTTTATATTTTGAATTTCTTTTTTCATATTTTGTATATCATTTATTAATATGCATACTATTCCAATATAATTAACGGTCTGATATTCTGGTCCATCTTTTTCACCTGTTACCAATTCTGGGTAGTGTTCTTGTAATTCATCAGCTAATAATCCTATGTCTAATTTATTTGTATTTTTATTTATAAAACTTACTGGATTCAATTTATCAGAACTATAACTTGTATCTATTTGTTGTATATTTTCTTTTGTACGATAATCTGATAAACATTGAATATTTTCAGTATATAAATTATTATAACTATAAATATTATTTGAATATACATTTTCCCAGATAAAATTGTCTGTTTCATTTATTTTATCTGATAAACCTAATGAAAAAACACCTGTTTTTGTTGGTAAAATAGAACCATTTACATTTACTATTTCTTCATCTTTAATTTTTGTCACTTCAATAATATTAGTATAGGATATATTCAATTTATCATTCGGATTAGTTATTAAAATATTACCAAAATCACTTGAGGTTATTTCTATTATTGCAGGTCCTGTGTGACCTTGTGGACCTATGGGTCCTGTATCACCATGTTCTCCAGTATAACCTACGAATCCTCTTGGACCTTGAAGTCCTCTAACACCTTCACTACCAGGAGGTCCAACTGGTCCCTCTGGTCCTTCATGACCTTGTGGACCAGTAATACCTTGCATACCAGTTGGACCAAATGGACCAATAACTCCTTGTGATCCAATAGGACCAGTACAACCATCTTTACCGCAAACACCTTTAGAACCTTGTGGTCCTTGTAGACCTTGTGGACCTTCCATTCCATCAGACCCTTTAAATCCTCTTGGACCTTCTGAACCAGTTGGTCCATCTGATCCTTTTAATCCTTCTTGTCCTTTTGGTCCTTGTAAACCTTGAGGTCCTTGAGGACCTTGGAACCCCTCTGGACCCGGTGGACCTTCAGGACCCTGAAAACCTTTTAGTCCTTGTGGACCATTATAACCGATTGGACCTTGATTACCTTGAATACCTTGTGGTCCATTTAAACCTTGGGGACCCTCTGGACCTGTTTCTCCTGTAGGACCAATTTGACCTCTTATACCTTGACGTCCAGGGGGTCCTTCGGGACCTTCAGGACCTTCAGGACCTTCTATACCATCCTTACCAATATACCCTTGTGGTCCTATACATCCTTGTTGACCTTGTGAACCAGTAAAACCTTGGGGACCTTGTATACCTTGAATACCTTGAATACCTTGAATACCTTGAATGCCTTGAATGCCTTGAATGCCTTGACTACCTTCAATTCCTTGAGGACCTTCTATACCATCCTTACCATCCTTACCAATATCACCTTTCGGACCTTGTATTCCTATAAAACCTTGCGATCCTTTTATACCTTGTGGTCCCTGTATTCCTTCATCTCCTTTTGGACCTTCGTAACCTTGTGGTCCTTGTAATCCTTCATTACCTTTTGGACCTTCTAGACCTTGAGGACCCTGTAAACCTTCTAAACCTTGTATTCCTTGTGGTCCTTGTAATCCTTCATTACCTTTTGGACCTTCTAGACCTTGAGGACCCTGTAAACCTTCTAAACCTTGTATTCCTTGTGGTCCCTGTGAACCTTCTATTCCTTGTGGTCCAAGTAAACCTTGAGGTCCTAATCGCCCTTTTAATCCTTGAGAACCTTGCAAACCTTGTGGTCCTTCTGGTCCTTCTGGTCCTTGCATTCCTTGATTACCCTGACTTCCTTGTGGTCCTTGTGGTCCTTGGCGCCCCTTTATACCCTGTAAACCTTGAGGTCCCTGTGGACCTTCTAAACCTTCAATACCCTCTGGACCTTCTTGACCTTGAGGACCTGGAGGACCTTGTAAACCATGTAATCCTTGTGGTCCTTGTGAACCTTCTAAACCATGTGGTCCTTCTAAACCTTGAGGACCTTGTAAACCATGTAATCCTTGTGGTCCTTGTGGTCCTTGTGAACCTTCTAAACCATGTGAACCTTCTAAACCTTGAGGACCTGGAGTACCTTGTAAACCCTGTAATCCTTGTGGTCCCTGTGAACCTTCTAAACCAATTGGACCAGTAGGACCAATAGAACCAGTAGGACCAGGTGGACCGCCATATGGACCAGTACATCCTTGTGGTCCAGTGTAACCAATATCACCTCTTTCACCTATATGTCCAGTAAAACCTTGATGACCTAAAGGACCTTGCGCACCTTGTATTCCAATTGGACCTGTGGGTCCTCCTTCCGGACCACGTAAACCCTGGGGTCCTTCATTGCCCTGAGGTCCTTCGGGACCTTGAAAACCCTTAGGACCTTGTGGACCGGGCAGACCTTGTGGACCGGTCACACCTTGCAGACCTAGTGGACCGGTCACACCTTGCAGACCTAGTGGACCTTGTGGACCTTTTGGACCTTGTGGACCTTGTGGACCTTTTGGACCTTGTGGACCTTGTGGACCTTCATTAACTTCCACATTATTAAAATTGCTAGCAATATTATTGAAATTTTTATATTTTTTATCATTTAATAAAGAATTATAGTCTTTAAAATATTTTGGGTTTGAACCAAACATTATGAATGTATTAATTATATGTTTTTAATAAATTTAAATATTTTTTACGTTTATTTAAATTTATTATTTTTAAATTTTTGGATTTTTAGCATTTTAATTTTCTAATTTTTGTAATCTATCTTCATGATTTTTGAGTATAGTTTCTAAATGATTTATTTTTTCTTCATAATTAGTGTTAATTTTTTGTAATTGCTGAACCTCCTTAATTAATACACCTATTAAACCAATATAATTGATAGTTTGGTATTCTGGACCATCTTTTTCTCCCGTAACTAATTCTGGGATCTGTTCTTGTAATTCATGAGCTATTAAACCAATATCTTGTTTTTGTGTTTGATTATTTGTATAACTTATTGGGTTCAAATATTTTACACTAAACGTATCATCTAATTGTTTTACATTGTCTTTTACACGGTAATCTGATGTATTATAAAGGTTTGGTGTCCATACTGCTGTTTTGGCATATACATTATCAGCATAAACATTACTCCATAATAAACTACTTCCACTTGCATCTATTCCCGAATATCCTAGGGAATATGTGTTGTTTCTGTTTGGTACAATAGAAGAATTTGTAAATAAGTTTACTCCACCGGTAGGTCCAGTAGGACCTGTTCCCGATAAATTAATACCGTTTGGTGCAGATGGTCCTGTGTAAGTATTTATATTGAGAGTTCCATTTACATTTACAGTATGAGGTGAGTCAGTTATATAAAGACCATCATTATAATAAACTTGACTTGTATTCAGAGGATTTGTTACTACTGCATAACCGTAACTTTGTCCTTGAATTGGAAGGGTAGGTCCGGTTGGACCAGTTGGACCTGTTTGACCAGTATATCCGGCAAGTGACGATAGCAATGTTGTATGTATATGACTTAATGAACCATCACGGAAATATAGTTTAAGAGTGTTAGTAAAAGTGATGTTATCGCACCAAATTTGTACTTGTATTTTTGTAGTTATACTTGGCACTATCGTAGTAGGAACAAATAAGGTATTTTCGTATAAAACTGGAGTTACAGTATTATTATCTATTACGGTTTTATCAGTTGTTCCATCTTTAATCAATTGAAAAATTCCATTGTTATCAAGATAACCTATTTTCATCCAAATTCTTGTTCTATTTGCAGCATTAGTTGCAGAAGCATAAATATTTAAATCCCACAAACCATTTAAGATTGTTGTACTTGGTAAATTATTTACAGTTGTAAATGCTGCAACTTGTTGAGACGTTGTAGTAACCGAAAATGTAATTGTTAACTGACTACCTAAATTAGGTTCTAAAATTAATGTTCCGCTTAAATCTTGTGAGGTATAATCTTGACTAATATCCAAAAATAATGTAAGACCATTTGAAATACCGGCCGCGCCTGGGGCACCCTGTAGTCCAGTTGGACCTGTAGAACCTGTAGGACTATTTATTAATGAATAAACTGGACCCGTTAGACCTTGAGTTGAGGTATTCAATTGTGCAACTAAATCATTTATAATAATTTCACCACTAGGTCCTGTATTACCAGTACTATATATTTGCCATCCTCCAACTGCCCTATCAGTTTCGATTGCAGGACCAACATTTAAAAATGGACTTGCAAAACCAAATTGTGTATAAACAATACCATCTAAATCAGAACCAATTAAACCTGGGTTTGCAGAACCTATTGGACCTGCAATATTAATTGTTCCTGGACCTACATAGAAATCTTTCCATCTTTGACCGGTTGATCCAAGTGAATAAAGATTATCAGTTACAGGTAAAATACTGGCTGATGTAGTAATTACAGTATTATTTGAGGGGTCTAAATTGACCTTAAGAGCGTCATTGTAATAAACTAATGATGTATTACTTGGATCAGTTAATACAATTGACCCGAAATTAGGACCTTGAATTGGAAGAGAAGGTCCAGTTGGACCTGTTGGACCTGTTACTGATGGACCTGTTGGACCCGTTGCACCAGTTGAACCTGTATCTCCCGTTGGACCTGTGAATCCAGTTGGACCTGTTGAACCAGTATCACCAGTTGGACCTGTTGGACCAGTTACAGATGGTCCAGTTGGTCCAGTAAAACCTGTTGGACCAGTTACAGATGGACCTGTTGCACCAGTAAAACCTGTTGGACCAGTAGAACCAGTACTTCCGGTATCACCAGTTGGACCCGTATATCCAGTGAAACCAGTAAATCCAGTTGGACCTGTAACAGATGGACCTGTTGGTCCGGTAAATCCTGTTGGTCCAGTTACAGATGGTCCTGTTGCTCCAGTAAATCCAGTAGGTCCTGTTATGGATGGTCCTGTTGCTCCAGTGAAACCTGTTGGACCAGTGGAACCAGTAGTTCCGGTATCACCAGTTGGACCCGTATATCCAGTGAAACCAGTAAATCCAGTTGGACCTGTAACAGATGGACCTGTTGGTCCGGTAAATCCTGTTGGTCCAGTTACAGATGGTCCTGTTGCTCCGGTGAAACCAGTAGGTCCTGTTATGGATGGTCCTGTTGCTCCAGTGAAACCTGTTGGACCAGTGGAACCAGTAGTTCCGGTATCACCAGTCGGTCCAGTAAACCCCGTTGGACCAGTTACAGATGGACCAGTTGGACCTGTAAAACCAGTAGGTCCAGTATCACCAGTCGGACCAGTAAACCCTGTTTGACCTGTGAAACCAGTTGGACCAGTTACAGATGGACCAGTTGGACCTGTAAAACCAGTAGGACCAGTTACAGATGGACCAGTTGGACCTGTAAAACCAGTAGGTCCAGTATCACCAGTCGGACCAGTAAACCCTGTTTGACCTGTGAAACCAGTTGGACCAGTTACAGATGGACCAGTTGGACCTGTAAAACCAGTAGGACCAGTTACAGATGGACCAGTTGGACCTGTAAAACCAGTAGGTCCAGTATCACCAGTCGGACCAGTAAACCCTGTTTGACCTGTGAAACCAGTTGGACCAGTTACAGATGGACCAGTTGGACCTGTAAAACCAGTAGGACCAGTGTCACCAGTTGCACCTGTATCTCCAGTTGGACCAGTAAACCCAGTTGGACCTGTTACAGATGGACCAGTCGGTCCAGTGAAACCAGTTGAACCTGTGAAACCAGTTGGACCTGTATCTCCAGTTGGACCAGTAAACCCAGTTGGACCTGTTACAGATGGACCAGTCGGTCCGGTAAAACCAGTAGGTCCAGTGTCACCAGTAGGTCCTGTAAATCCAGTGAAACCTGTAAATCCTGTTGGACCAGTGTCACCAGAAGGACCAGTAAATCCTGTTTGACCTGTAAATCCAGTCGGTCCAGTAACGGAAGGACCAGTTGGACCTGTGAAACCGGTTGATCCAGTAAATCCTGTGAACCCAGTAAAACCTGTTGTACCAGTATCACCTGTTGGACCAGTAAAACCAGTAGGTCCAGTTTCACCTGTAGATCCTGTGAATCCAGTAAAACCTGTGTATCCTGTTGCACCAGTAACAGAAGGACCTGTTGGACCAGTGAAACCACTAGGTCCTGTTGTGCCTGTTGCTCCAGTAAAACCAGTAGGTCCAGTTTTACCAGTAGATCCAGTAAATCCTGTTGGTCCAGTATCTCCAGTTGGTCCTGTAAAACCTGTAGGTCCAGTAAAACCTGTAGATCCAGTATCACCGGTTGGACCAGTAAACCCTGTTTGACCTGTAAATCCAGTTGGTCCAGTTACTGAAGGACCTGTTGGACCAGTGAAACCTGTTTGTCCTGTAAATCCAGTGAAACCTGTAAATCCTGTTGGACCAGTGTCACCAGAAGGACCAGTAAATCCTGTTTGACCTGTAAATCCAGTCGGTCCAGTAACGGAAGGACCAGTTGGACCTGTGAAACCGGTTGATCCAGTAAATCCTGTGAACCCAGTAAAACCTGTTGTACCAGTATCACCTGTTGGACCAGTAAAACCAGTAGGTCCAGTTTCACCTGTAGATCCTGTGAATCCAGTAAAACCTGTGTATCCTGTTGCACCAGTAACAGAAGGACCTGTTGGACCAGTGAAACCACTAGGTCCTGTTGTGCCTGTTGCTCCAGTAAAACCAGTAGGTCCAGTTTTACCAGTAGATCCAGTAAATCCTGTTGGTCCAGTATCTCCAGTTGGTCCTGTAAAACCTGTAGGTCCAGTAAAACCTGTAGATCCAGTATCACCGGTTGGACCAGTAAACCCTGTTTGACCTGTAAATCCAGTTGGTCCAGTTACTGAAGGACCTGTTGGACCAGTGAAACCTGTTTGACCTGTAAAACCAGTTGTTCCTGTAAAACCAGTTGGTCCTGTGTCTCCTGTTGGACCTGTGAACCCGGTTGTTCCTGTGAAACCTGTTGGACCAGTAAATCCTGTTGAACCTGTAAAACCAGTTGGACCAGTTACAGAAGGTCCTGTTGGACCCGTAAACCCTGTTGGTCCACTATTACCAGTTTGACCGGTAAAACCTGTAGGACCGGTGTTTCCGGTTGGACCTGTGAATCCGGTCGGACCTGTGTCACCAGTTGGACCAGTATAACCTGTTGAACCTGTAAAACCTGTTGGACCAGTAACAGATGGTCCTGTTGGTCCAGTATATCCTGTTTGACCTGTGAAACCAGTTGGTCCTGTAAAACCAGTTTGACCTGTGAAACCTGTTTGACCTGTGAAACCTGTTTGACCTGTAAAACCTGTTGGACCTGTTACAGAAGGTCCTGTTGCACCTGTAAAACCAGTGGTACCTGTGTGTCCTGTTGGACCAGTATCTCCTGTTGGTCCTGTAAAACCGGTTGGTCCTGTAAAACCAGTTGGACCAGTATCTCCTGTTGGTCCAGTGTCACCAGTAGGACCTGTGAAACCTGTTTGACCTGTGAAACCAGTTGGTCCTGTGTGACCAGTAGGACCAGTAAAACCGGTTGGTCCTGTAAAACCAGTTGGACCAGTATCTCCTGTTGGTCCAGTGTCACCAGTAGGACCTGTGAAACCTGTTTGACCTGTAAAACCTGTTGGTCCAGTGAAACCGGTTTGACCTGTGAAACCAGTTTGACCAGTAAATCCGGTAGGACCAGTAAATCCAGTTGGTCCAGTGTCACCAGTAGGACCTGTGAAACCTGTTGGTCCTGTAAATCCAGTTGTACCCGTGAAACCTGTTGGACCAGTGTCACCAGTTGGTCCTGTAAATCCAGTTGAACCAGTAAATCCAGTTGGTCCAGTGTCACCAGTAGGACCTGTGAAACCTGTTGGACCAGTTACAGATGGTCCTGTTGGTCCTGTATATCCTGTTGGACCTGTGTATCCGGTTGGACCTGTAAAACCGGTTGGACCTGTAAATCCTGTAGATCCAGTAAACCCTGTTGGACCAGTTTCTCCAGTTGGTCCAGTAAAACCGGTTGGACCGGTAAAACCTGTTGGACCAGTAAAACCGGTTGGACCTGTAAATCCTGTAGATCCAGTAAACCCTGTTGGACCTGTATCTCCTGTTGGTCCTGTTGGACCTGTTGGACCTGTTACAGATGGTCCTGTTGGTCCAGTAAATCCGGTTGAACCTGTAAAACCTGTTGGACCTGTTACAGATGGTCCTGTTGGTCCAGTAAATCCGGTTGAACCTGTAAAACCTGTTGAACCAGTAAAACCTGTTGGTCCAGTAAAACCTGTTGGACCCGTAAAACCAGTTGCTCCAGATTGCCCTGTATTACCAACATATGCAATTTGTACTATTTCAACACTAAAAGATGGTGTACTTGGATTACCGGTTGTACTTATAACTGAACCATTGCCAATAACCGAAACAAAAAAAGTAAGCGTACTAGAACTATTGATATTTAATATAAAATTATTTGTAATAAAAGATATTCCTGACCCACCTGTTCTTGGCACTGGACTATTGCTAACTCCTGGCGAAAATGAATTAGTAACGCCATTTAATTGATAATAAAAATTATATTGTGGAGAATTATTGGTATTGACCTGAAGAGTTGCCAAAACTAAATAAATTCCTGGATTTTGAATACTAATAGCATTAGTATCAAGAGTAATTCCATAATTAAATTGTGTTTGATCAATTATAATTGGGACTGCTGTTGTGTTAGCACCATAGATACTATTACTATAAAATCTAGCAAAATATCCTGTAGCGCCGCCAACGCCTGGTGGTCCCTGAGGACCTGTGAAACCTGTTGGACCAGTGAAACCAGTTGGACCAGTAAAACCAGTTGGACCGGTAAAACCAGTTGGACCTGTGAAACCTGTTGACCCTGTAAAACCGGTTGTACCTGTGAAACCTGTTGGTCCTGTGAAACCTGTTGGTCCGGTAAAACCTGTTGGTCCAGTGAAACCGGTTGGACCAGTGAATCCTGATGGACCTGTAAAACCTGTTGGACCTGTGAAACCAGTAGGACCTGTGTAGCCAGTAGGACCAGTTACACTGGGACCAGTTGGACCTGTGAAACCTGTTGGTCCAGTATCTCCGGTTGGACCTGTAAAACCTGTAAATCCAGTAAAACCTGTAAATCCAGTAAAACCCGTTGGTCCAGTGTCTCCGGTTGGACCTGTAAAACCAGTTGAACCAGTAAACCCAGTTGGTCCTGTGTCACCAGTAGGTCCAGTGAAACCGGTAAATCCAGTAAAACCCGTTGGACCAGTGTCACCTGTAGGACCTGTGAAACCAGTTTGACCAGTAAATCCTGTTGGTCCTGTGAAACCAGTTGCACCAGTAAAACCGGTTGGACCTGTGAATCCTGTTGGTCCAGTAAAACCGGTTGGACCTGTAAAACCTGTTGGACCAGTGAAACCTGTTGGACCTGTCACACTTGGACCTGTTGGACCTGTGAATCCTGTTGGACCAGTATCTCCTGTTGGTCCAGTAAAACCGGTTTGACCTGTGAAACCTGTAAATCCAGTAAAACCTGTAGGACCAGTGTCACCTGTAGGACCTGTAAAACCAGTTGGTCCTGTAAAACCTGTTGGACCAGTGTCACCAGTAGGACCAGTGAAACCTGTTGGACCTGTGAATCCTGTTGGACCTGTGAATCCTGTTGGACCAGTATCTCCTGTTGGTCCAGTAAAACCGGTTTGACCTGTGAAACCAGTAAATCCAGTAAAACCTGTAGGACCAGTGTCACCGGTAGGACCAGTAAACCCAGTTGGTCCTGTAAAACCTGTTGGACCAGTAAACCCAGTTGGTCCTGTGTCACCAGTTGGACCAGTGTAACCTGTTGGACCTGTATAACCCGTTGGTCCAGTATCACCAGTAGGACCCGTGAAACCTGTAAATCCAGTAAACCCAGTTGGACCTGTAAAACCAGTTGGACCTGTGTCTCCAGTAGGACCAGTAAAACCAGTTGTACCTGTAAAACCAGTAAATCCAGTAAAACCTGTAGGACCTGTATCACCCGTAGGACCTGTGAAACCAGTAAATCCAGTAAACCCAGTTGGACCTGTGTCACCAGTAGTACCTGTAAAACCAGTAAATCCAGTAAACCCAGTAAATCCAGTAAAACCCGTAGGACCAGTATCACCAGTAGGACCTGTGAAACCTGTAAATCCAGTAAAACCCGTTGGACCAGTATCACCGGTTGGACCTGTATAACCAGTTGGTCCTGTGAAACCAGTAAATCCAGTAAACCCAGTTGGACCTGTGTCACCAGTTGGACCTGTGAAACCAGTAAATCCAGTAAACCCAGTTGGACCTGTATCACCAGTTGGACCTGTGAAACCAGTAAATCCAGTAAATCCAGTTGGACCAGTAAAACCAGTAAATCCAGTAAAACCTGTTGGACCTGTTCCACCAGTAGGACCTGTGAAACCTGTTGGACCTGTGAAACCTGTTGGACCAGTATCACCTGTAGGACCTGTAAAACCGGTAAATCCAGTAAAACCAGTAAATCCAGTAAAACCTGTTGGACCTGTATCACCAGTAGGACCAGTAAAACCTGTAGGACCTGTATCACCAGTAGGACCTGTGAAACCTGTTGGACCTGTAAAACCGGTTGGTCCCGTGAACCCAGTTGGACCAGTATCTCCAGAGGGTCCAGTAAATCCGGTAGGTCCTGTAAAACCAGTTGGTCCAGTATCACCAGTAGGACCTGTGAAACCTGTAGGTCCAGTAAAACCTGTTGGTCCAGTAAAACCTGTTGCACCAGTATCTCCAGTAGGACCTGTGAACCCAGTAGGACCAGTGTAACCTGTTGGTCCGGTAAAACCTGTTGGACCAGTATAACCTGTAAAACCAGTATAACCTGTTTGTCCTGTTGATCCTACATATGCAATTTGCAATACATTAATAATTACAGATGGTCCTGCAAAATTAGCAAAAGTTGTGCTAGTACCTGGTAAAACGACTGTTCCTATGTTTGAGGTTGGATCTGTAATAGTAATATTAGTACAAAAACTAATGTAATCTCCAGCATTAATATATTTTATAATTGAATTACTAACTGGAATAATAGGTTTATTTGAAGAGGAGGGGTTGGTTAAAACATTATAAGAATAATAAATACTAGAAGATGGAATTTCATTAATAATATTAGTTCCATTTAAATAACCAGTTAATATTGAATCATATGCAAAAATATAAGAAGAGTCTGTAACGACGCTATTTCCTAACTCAACTGTGGCTTGAATTAAATACATTCCTGAATTTTTAAATGTAATACTATTTGAATGTGTAGTTATATCAGTACCAAATTCATAAATAGTACTATTAATAGGAATTTGTGTTTTGGTTGGAGTATTACCACTAGCTAAAGTTAGATCATTAGTATGAGAATAATAATATCTTGCAAAATATCCAGTTGCACCACCGGCACCTGGTACACCTGGTGGACCTTGTAAACCAGTTGGTCCCGTGAAACCTGTTGGTCCACTAGAACCAGTTTGACCTGTAAACCCCGTCGAACCTGTGAATCCTGTTGGTCCTGTAACTGAAGGTCCAGTTGGTCCTGTAAAACCTGTTTGACCAGTATAACCCGTTGGTCCTGTCACAGAAGGTCCTGTTGGACCAGTATAACCTGTGTCACCCGTGTAACCAGTTGGACCTGTATAACCTGTTTCACCCGTGTAACCAGTCGGACCAGTATAACCTGTATCACCTGTGTAACCAGTTGGACCTGTATAACCTGTTTCACCCGTGTAACCAGTTGGACCAGTATAACCTGTGTCACCTGTGTAACCAGTTGGACCTGTGTAACCAGTTGGACCTGTATAACCTGTGTCACCTGTGTAACCAGTTGGACCTGTAACAGAAGGTCCAGTTGGTCCGGTATAACCTGTGTCACCAGTATAACCAGTAGGACCAGTGTATCCAGTTGGACCTGTATAACCTGTATCACCTGTGTAACCAGTTGGACCAGTGTAACCAGTTGGACCTGTATAACCTGTATCACCAGTGAAACCAGTTGGACCTGTATAACCTGTATCACCAGTGTATCCAGTTGGACCAGTGTATCCAGTTGGACCAGTGAAACCAGTTGGACCTGTATAACCTGTATCACCAGTATATCCAGTTGGACCAGTATAACCAGTTGGACCTGTAACAGAAGGTCCAGTTGGTCCGGTATAACCTGTGTCACCAGTATAACCAGTAGGACCAGTGTATCCAGTTGGACCTGTATAACCTGTA